>Ga0181380_1000347_pt1 | contig 21038 bp, 20 predicted proteins | sample 3SPOviralmetaG_FD_130116 | JGI IMG/M metagenome (GOLD analysis project Ga0181380, IMG submission 130116) | Marine viral communities from the oligotrophic San Pedro Time Series (SPOT) site, San Pedro Channel, CA, USA - 3 SPOT_SRF_2009-08-19 | ecosystem: Environmental > Aquatic > Marine > Strait... | reverse complement strand
TTATTAGCCCACAGGGCGCCTGTCGGGCTAGTACCGTCAACGATAGACGCGCTTGCCTGCTGCGAACCGCTAGTATTGCTGACAACAAACCCGGCGTTCACCAAGGAGCCAGTTCGATCGACAACTAGAGTGACACCACTTTCCGCTCCTGAGGCCAAGATAGACAGTCGGAGCTGAATCTGCTCCGCGGCCCCGGCACCTGTAGGGCCCTCAAACTCGGCCCGCTCTACGACAGCGCACACCCTCTGAACCTCAGAGTGCGGCACGACCCCACTAAGCTCATACGCTAGGCCCGCCGGGGACGAAGCGCTGGTGTTGGCTGGTGCGTCAGACGTTGTCCAGTTAAAGAACTCGGGCCGAGCCTCTAGGCCGTTACCGGTGGCCTGAATACTAAAGGTACCGTAACTAGGGGGAGTCAGCTGCTCCCAGCCTTGAACTCCGAGCGACGTGCCTGCCGGACCTACAAACGCATCGAAGTGGTTTACCGGGGCAGTGACCTCGTAAGAGGAGTTGGCCGGGATGACTGGAGTAACCTTGGCAAATCCTTGGGCTGTTTGCTCTACAATACAGTTTACGAAGTCGATGCTGTTTACGTCAGTGACCGTAGTTACTACTGTCCCCGCGGGAGCAAGTTCTCGGACCTGACCGACCTTGCTGTCCTCATCTACTCGTTGTTGCAGGGCGGCGATAGCGGCCTCAAGCTGCGCGTGAGTAAGCGTACCGATGTTGAGGAGAGTTACGTGGTCAATGGCGGGGCCGTCCCCTACCTGCCCCGTGTGTCGGTGCCCACCCGAGTTACCGAACAGACCGTCGAGCGTGGTGAAGTTAGAGTTTAGCGCGTCCGTTCCCCACGTACCGGGAAGAGCTCCGAACTCCGGCCGTTGAAGTTGGAGGTTAATAGTGTTATCAGCCATTACTGTGCTCGGTGCGTATCAAGAGGATAGAAATCAAGGTCCTTGAAGTTTACTCGCGGCGTGTTAGGTACAACGAAGCGGCGAATGATGCCGGCAGAAGGGATCTCGGCGGTGACTAGTGAGCCGCAGATTAGCGGCACGGAGAACTGCCCCCGATAGTTCGGGGACGCGCTGATCTCGTTGCGGCGCATAAAGAAAGACCTACCCGAGTTCTGAGGAGCGTCCTTCTCGTGTACGTAGAAATAGATAGACTCAGCTACGCCTGACCCGGAGACATCAAGGACCTCTCCGAAAATCTCGCAGTACGTTTTATCGTTGACAATACGAGTAACTTCGTAAGTAACCCCATTGCTTTTCGGGGTATCGGCCGCCGGAGTCCAAACCATAGGTTGCGCCGAAAACCTAGCCAGCTCCCATTCCTTCTGGTTGGTGTACGTCCCTCGATCAAAGAAGTAAGGGAACACCGTCTTGGCATAGGATGTCGGCCCTTCGCCCTGTATGGTTCTGAAGATCTCGTACCCGTATACCTTAGGGTCCTGGCGAGCGCACCAAGTCAGTATACGGGTACTGCCACTGACGTTCACTGGAGAGAAGATGCTGTACCTCTGAAAGGCTACTTCCGGTGAGATCCCCTCCTCCAATACGCACCAAAAGATAGTCAGCTCGGTGCCGGGGAACTTCTGACTATCTGACACGTCGTAGCCGTCAGCCGCGTACACCCCTGTAGAGGTTTCCGTCAGGTCTTCCAGTGTCAGCGTAGCAACACGTTCTCCCTCATAGTTACGAATAATACCCTCGATGGCGGGCACCGATACGGGGGTCCCCAGGGAATCCAGGGTCCGAATTTGGATGTCGATGGTGGTCGTGAACATGGCGTCCTAGCTGTCAGGTGGCTACCTATAGTGTAACCGGAGCTAGGACGGTATCACGGGGCGTCGACCAGGGGCAGGTAGCCCTGAGTTCCGTTACTGTCCTCAACGAGCAGGGAGGCCGAACCTACGACAGAGACGGGTTCGACTGTTCGAGTGATGTTGATGATGACTCGGCTGGTAGTCGGGGAAGCTGCGCTGATCTCCGCCCAGATGTGCGACGTCGCTGTCACCGCAGTAGAGTTAGGCGCAAACGCCTGCGCGGAGGGATAGTGGTCCCCTACGGTCTGGCTGTTGGAGACTACTGGGGCAGCGAACAGGGCCGTGCCTGTGCCTTGGAAGTTAGTCCCGTGCTTAACGTTGACCGAACTAGAGGTAGCTGTGCCTTCGTGCAGAATCACCACCTTCTGGATAGTAGATGCCAAGTTAGCGAATGTTAGGTACCTACGGCCTGCGGCCTGCGGGTTCTCGATCACGTAAGTTTCCGTAATCTCCGGATATCCGGTCCCTCCGGCCGGCCCGGGAACGCCAGGTAGTGCCCCGCTGATGATGGCGGAGTTAACAGTTACGGTCGAGTTAGGTGTACATTCGCTCATGGGAACAAGACAACGCCGTCCTTGACAAGGAAATCAGGTTTATTGGATGACTTGAAGGTCCAAACGTCCGGGGGCGAGAGCGCAGGGAGCACCCGCTTAAACTCGTAGTAGTACGGGCCTACGGGAATATTTGCGGAGTCTACGGAGGCCAGACTAATGACGCCCACACCGCTCACCCCGTCCACAATAGAGGTCTGGACGACCCGCTGGAACGATACCGAGGCCACGTCCTTCGTGTCCCGAAGAACGAGGTACAGGTCCCAGCCTGAGATATCCATGGGTTGGTCGGCACCGTCCTTAAAGGTAATCTGCCAGTTAACCGTATCGCCCTGAACAATCTCCGTAGGGAAGACTTCGAAGTCTGCTGTGCAATTACAACTAGTCATTGGTTTATCTTAGTGTAGCCGCCTCTAATATACGTAGCTGATCGATCATAGCCCGCCCCATAAGAACTATCTCCTGATCCGTGTTAAAGGCCTCTGTGCGTAGCAGTAAGGCCGGGACGTAAGGAATTTCCTTAGCCAGCGTGCCTTTAGCCGTCTCGATGACTACAGGGAGCCCTAGGTCGGTCAGGAAAGGAATCACATCGTCCAAGCAGTCGTAGCAAAGCTTGCACCCCCGACGATACAGGAACACGTTAGGTCGATTCGTAGCCATCAGTAAGTTCCAAAAATTGCTCCTCCTGTCGCCTGCGGCAGGGGGTACAGATCGCCTGGTTCTCCTCCATAGGAGTGTCCGGCTGTTTAGGATAAGGGTCGTTGTTTCGGTCTAGTGACAGGAGGGTAAACTCCGAGTTACACTCTTCGCAAACATACCGAACCCTTAGGTACGAGCGAGAGGTGGGCTTGCGTCGATTATTCATCGTCGGGTTGTTCTAGGATTAGCTCAAAAAGCTCTGGGTTGAGGTTCATGAGTAAAAGCCACCCTCGGGAGATTAGGGTAGTGATTTCTTCGTTAGTTTTAGGTCGGACGTTATCGTCGTCGTCAATGGCCCCTAGACCCACCATCTCCAGCACCAGGTGCGTCATCTCGTGTAGAAGAGTCTCTCGTGCCGATTCGTGGTCTTGGCCTCGGATAATGTGGATGAATCCTTTATGGAAGTCGCAGATACCCCAGCAAGAGTCCCCTTTCTCGTGAATGGCTTTCTTAACCTCTACTGCGTAGGTTCGGTATCCGGCGTTAATCGAGGAGATTCCTCGGGACTGGAGCTCGTCGAGGATGTGAAACTTTTTCATCTAAATATCACAGTTTGCCGCAGTACCGTACAGGGAAGGTAGGGGGCGCGGACTGCATTCGGGTTTGAATAGTGTGAGAGTGTGACCTGCTGAGCGCCTGGTCCGGGATCTCCCCAGGATAGGGGTTGTAGGGTAGGTAGTCACCAAATCGTACCGCATTGACGGGAGCTACGCCAGAAGTAAGCGGCGTTTCTGTAATGAACGTGTCCCTAAGTGGCTCAGCCGTCGGATCATTGTCGTCAGGGTGATGACTATGCTCTCGCTGACCTAACTCACGTACGGCCTCGTCTCCGACGTACTGAAATGCCTTGGTTCCAGAAGTAATAACCAAACTTCCCTCCTTACCCATCTCCACATAGCCGGACGGACAGGCTTCCCCGATAACCATGAAAACTGTTCCGGCAGGAACGACCCTATCGACCAGAGAAGAAGAGAATTGTGTGTTGGCAGTTCGCACCCCCAAGGCAGCCATAACGCCGCTCAGCCCTACGGACTCTCCCGCGCACCCCGTAAGTCGGATACGAACCTGAACTTGAGACATCTTAGCGGGGAGCGGGGCGTAGGCCCCTACTCGTCTATACGACCCGAAGGCCGCCGCAGACACCTCCACTAGACTTGTGATCTCTCCGTCTACGACTAGCTCTATTGCTACCTCAGGCTTACCTTTGATAAACACGCCACCGAGCGAAATACTGATGTCTGCTTCGTATAGCCGCTTTACGTCCACTACGTCCTGGGACAGAATCAAATCTCCATCCTCCAGGAAAGAGATCTGTAGGACGTTGCCCGGATCGGGGGTGGTGATCTCGAAGCCCTCGGAGTCTCGAGGTGAGACAACCATAGATGCTGATACGCCGCTAACGTCCCAGCCACTCAGCTGATCGTCGTCCGCACTGAAGCCTCCACCCAGACGAGTGTATAGGCCCGTGTCCAAGTTATCCACCGCCCAGGGAGTTCGGAACGCACCTGTGTTAGGTACAGCCGCCCACCTACGGCCGTAGCTAGTAAAGCCTCCGTTGTTGAGTAGATTAATCCCCGTAGGTTGGGGGGTATGCGACGTGTGATTCATCATAGCTTGATGCAGGATGTGAACAAGTTAGCCACGGGAATCATCGGGCGGGAGGTGCCGGCCGAGCCATGGCCGTGAACTGAGGGAAGCGCTGATCGGTATCTGCCCTCGGCGTCTACAGGCTGAGCCAAATTCATGGGGCCAAGTAGGTTGGGGTTTCGGGCAACGTCATGCGTATGCCGCCCAGGTCCGTAATCCATCTGAGCTCCAGTCAGTCCGTACTTAAGGTATCCTGAAGGTTCGACATAGATAAGGTTGTTTCCCGCCTCAAGCCCTCGAGCGTCACCGAGCACGGTGAGTGTGGATGTATCCGATCCGGGCCCCACAGAGCCCCAGGCCGTGACCAGCTCTGAACCTGTCTGCGTCCCTTCAGCATCAAACAGGGGACGACGGTAGGTGTACTCGCTCTGGGCAACAATTGGGCCTGACGATCTGCCTTCGCCCGACGCGACCTCTCCAGTCTGCCAGTCTAGGTAATCCACAGGTCCAAATTCCTGAGGCTGATTAGGTGTTCCATACAAGCTTACGGGTGTCAACTGCAACAGGGTATACCCAGGAACGCTAATACTTGACGGCCAAGTAGCACCTCCCCTAGTAGGGTGCGGGGAATTGCCGCGAGCGTTACTGGCCCCTCCCAGGGGGAAGTCATATGGGCGAAGGTTTACGTTAGCTTCGTAGCCTAGCGCCGGGGCGCTTCCGACCTGAAAGGTCTGCACAACCATCGTGCCTAGCAGGAACCCGATACCTCCATACTCCGTAGCATTATTTTGGGTAATACTTGACCACCACCCCGTAATATCGGCATTCGGGCTCGGGCGACCTAGCTGCTCGTCCCAAGACTCCTCAGGGCACTTGGCATAGATACGACAGAAGAAAACCATACCCTCCCAGATCGGTACTCGGCCTTGGGATGCTGTAGAGTTACCTCCCGCCAGAAGGTCTGTAGAAGTTTGGATAGGCTGTGCCGGAAACTTATTAATCACCTCCGAAGTCAACTGGTCTAGACCCAGCAGATCCCACGCGGGATTGGGGAGATAACCGTAGTTGCCCCCTTTGGGTACTCCAATACGGGACTCGCCTCCCCCGGCGCCGGTCTCGATCTGCACTTCGTTGACGAATCCTCGGCAAGTCATAAGTATAGCCGGAGAGTTTCTATTATCAATGGCCGGGGACTGCTCAAAGTCCGTTCTCGGGTCTTCCGATGCAGGCGTGTCGTAGAAGAACCGCTCACGCTGGCCCCAGATTCCTGGAGCAACGGGAGCGAACTGCGGAGTCTGAGTGAACCGCGTAGGGTACTTCGGAAGTAGATGATAGTTCGCCCGAGTACCAGTAGGGTCCAACGCACCTCGAAGAGCCTGCTGAAGATTCGACGTCTGTAGCAGGGCCTGATCCTCAGGGCGGTTATAGCCCAGCTGGTTTGGATCATATGCCAACATTCTCCCTTGATCGGCCGAGACGTACGTCACCGTACCGAATCCTCGTCCCCAATGGTAAGCCGGGTCCGAAGGGGCCGCAGACCCTACGTCCTCGTTATCTTGGCCTGTCCGGTACCCGGCCCCTCCCCCCGCAGGCCTACTAGACCTCTTCGCGGAATCTGCCTGATAGACGGGAGGTAGGTCGATCGCCAAATCGTCTATGACCATGAACCCCCTATCCTCATTCACCAGAGGAGCCCCATCCGCAGCCGCGCTTTCCTGCACGCGCAAGGTCATCCCGACTTCGACCGCGTTTCGAAACGTCTTGATTACCTGGGACAACTGTATCTCGTCGCCTAGGATGTCTGCCGCCGGAACTCGCTGACCTTGACTGTTAAACTCTAGCGAAGATGCCGGTACCGGAACCGTAGCTGCGCTGGTGAGGCTTATAGGGCCGCCCGAGGGGTCCAGCAAGGGCGGTAGCGATCCTAGAGGAAACTTAAGTTTGGTGGTGTTTGTTTCCGAGTCGTAGACGGTGGCCTCAGGAGATGCTAACGCTACGTCAGGGACTCCTGGCTGCGCTGCCTCAGCCGTGGCCTGTACGGGCTTGAATCCGGCAGGGCAGGCCCCACCGCCTGCGTACAGAACGACAGTGCCTTTAGGGAACATAGAACCCAAAGGATCGGTGTGCCTCTCAAGAAGATCTCGGCTGTCCAGACCGCTGGTATCACTCCGAGGAAGCTCCGCGGTTCGGTCTCCCGACCACATGCTGATATCCGTCAGGAAGCAGGTTTGATCTACCGGACCTGAGTCCTGTAGCCCGACCTGGGTGCCTATGCCCGGACCTACCGCAACGGTGGTAGCTCGGTCAAAGTCCGCAGAGCTGACACCTTGTAGACCGATGTCTAGGTCCGGACGGCTAGAGGCGGCGGGGGGGAGGTACACACTGACGACCTCATAGGCGTTAGAGTTCAGGAACTCTAGCGGCCCCACCGCACCCGAAAAAGAAACGACACTGCCTACAGTAATCCGAGGGAACTGGAGGGTGGTGGAGGTTCCCCAATGACTTCCTCGAATACCTACGGTATCTTCAGGCTTAACGGAGTATGTCTCGGCGCTAATCAGGTCCCCGTCAGGGTTCAAGTAGTTACTAACGTAAATTGGAGTAGCCGCCTGGTCGTCAGGCGCCGCGTAGGTAAAGTTAACATATAGTTCCTCTCCACTGGATCCCCCTACATTACCAACAAACAACTCCGCCGTAAGTGTGCCCGGGGTTCCGTAAAGGATCGTGGCCACGAAATCTTGGACCGTGGCCAAAAACCCGTCGACCGGGTTCTGTCCTGCGAGGTGTCCTGTAAATGAAACTTCGCCTAGAGGGTCGCCGCTTTGAGCCCCTACCGGGATGCTGTCGGGGACAACAATTCCACCCAACCAAAGCTTCCCTGGAACACTCAAGGACGCATCGCCTTCTTCCCACCGCATGTTAACTACGGGCCGAGCCTCGAGGTCAACCTCGCTCCGCTCACATGAAACATACCCGACGGTGGGGCTGTTGTACTTAGCGAAGCGAGTAACCGTACGTGTCTGTTGTTGCGGTGAAGCCACGTCGACGACCGGGATGTTCAGGAGGGGGCGTCCAACTACCTTAGCCCGTGACTCCGCCCGTAGCACCTCAACATTTCGAAGGTAGTTGTTAGTCTTTTGTGCTTGGAAAGAAGATTCTCGGGAAGTCGATGGAACCCGAAAAGTGACGTCCCCGAAGCCCGGCAGGGTCAAACCATCCTCTCCCGAGACAGTGCTCCTAAACGTCAGCTCAGCCCTTTGCGGCGTACGTCCTTGGTAAGAGTAGGCCAAAGTGTACTTGTAGCCGTAGAGCGGCATGGTGTACTTACAGGTGACGTCTGTCCGAGGGAAGAGAGCCCACTCGGAGAATACAGCACTTTGATCAGGCGCAAGTCCGCCCGGAGCAAGTTCCGCGTACTGTGCATCAAACTTGTGCTGACCAGACGTGGTCGTAGTCAGGGCACCCACAGTCTCAAGCATAACCTGTCGCTCGTCCGCCAGCACAACCACAATCCGGGTCACCCCAAGCTCATTCACCCTATCTCTAAGGCGCTCAATCTCACCCTCGTCAGTCCCTAGGAACGTCAAGGTTCCCGAAGTCAGATCTTCGTCAGGAACACATTCTACTCTGGTACTCCCGTAGTTAAGGCTACTGGCATCAGGCACGAGCGGATTTCGGGGCGACACGTAAAGTCTGTGATGAACGATCTCGGTGACCGTAGGCGCGGACTGGACCAGAACGGTACCTGCCGCGTACTCACCGTCGTAGCTGTCGTATCCCGACAGGCTCAGGCTGATAGAAGATGTGGGCTCAATGTTCACCGATCCGTCATCGTCCTGCCAACGGAACGGGTGTTGGAATCGGTTTTGAGGGCTGGGCGTACCCTCAATCCCGGGCTGAAGAGGTGAGCCCTCAAGTTGAGTGTCCCCTGTCGTGACAAGGAGCGCCAGATTGCTACCCAGTGGATATAGTTGAACGAGGCTGGCTGTGCGCGTGGCCGGGAAACTGTGCATCTCCGGGAAGTCGATGTACTGCGAAATGCCGTAAGGCATACCCGAGCTATAGTTCCCTGCGAGGCGGGCATCACACTCGGCTCGGTAGAAACCATCGAGGCTTTTTCCGTGCGTGACAAAAGACCCGAACCAGTGGCTAAGTCCTTGCGTGAACCGACCGTCCGTGACGAGTGAGGGTGCGTATTTAAGTGCTTGGTGCTGCATCAGACTCGCTTACAGAAGACGTACTCTACTGCCAGCAATCGGGAGCTGGCCTTGTTTACTTGGTGAGTGTGCTCTAGTTGTTGATCAACCAGGGGGTTGTTGCTCGGGTCTTGCCACTCGCTGGGACCCGCACTCGCATCGAGGTAGGCGCGACCGAAGCGAGATTCGAACTGCTCGGTCAGGTTTGTTCCTGGCGAGGTGGTATCTGCCTCGGGTCCGTGCTTAGGGGAACCGGCTAGCTCCGTCCCTTGAGCAGGGTAGTTGCCCTTTCTCGGGCGAACCCCCGGCTCCTGCTCAGACCATTCGGCAGGAACTTGCAGGTCACCGTCTCCGAGCTCCTCGAACCCCGCGGGACAGACGTCGCCCAAGGTCATCACGACGCAATCCTTGGGAAAGATTTGAACGAATGGGTCTCCTGTATACGGCTGGTTTGAGTATCGACCTAGAGACAGCTGCATTCGATCCAGCACGATCTCTGCCGGTGAAGAACTGGTAACCTCGAGCGTAATACTCTCGATGGCGTAAGACTCACCGATGTCCAGAAAGAAGTGTGCTCGGAGGCGGTCTACGTCGGTAAGAATAATCTCATCTCCTCCCGTCGAATCCGTGAGGTACGTTGTAGCGCCCGCGTAGGTAGCGCTCACCTTAATCGAGCAGGGCCCTACGGTACGTAGCACATCGAAACACACCGTCCAGGAATCTTCTCCGCTGAGGCTTCTGGCGGGAGAATGTACGTACCCGTTGGGCATTCCTCGATAGTCCGAGGGCCCCAGGTCACCTCGAAAATCCAAAGGGCCTACGGGGTCTGTGAAGGTCTGAGTAATCTTAGTGGGTGTCTGACCGGCGACACGCAGCTGAAGCCCGTCAGGGGTCACCTCGTACACGGACAGGTCGTCCTCCAGAGAGGCGCCCTCTATATCCCAGAAGGCGGGCTCCCCGTCAGAATCTACTAGCTCCCACCCCCCGTTATAGAACTGGTTGATGCTGTTATAGTTAGACTCGTGCCTCATAGACCTCGAACCGGTGTCTCCTTAGAGTGTGCCTGGGGACTGGCGATCGAGCGGGGATCCGAGCCGAGCGGGTCCTCAGGGCCACCAAAAGGGTTATCGCCCTTCTTCTTACGGGGCTTCCGCTTCTGGTCCTCCTTGATGGCCTTGGCCGTGTAGGCCCTACGTGCCGCCTCATCCGCCTCGGACGGGTCCGGCTGCGGGTTATTGGAGTACGTACTCCTGACGGGCCTGTTAGGGGAGATTGACATCCCGGCCAGCTTTGTGATTCGCGAGTCCATGCTACACATAGTGTAGCCTCGCAGGGGTAGCTGGCCGGGCTAATCTATCAGCAATCCCACTTCGGGGCTCAGCAGTTCCATTTCCTCAAAGATTTATTGATCCGCGAGTCGGGATCGTTGGCAGTCTTGGCGCTGGTCAAGCGCCGTTTCATACCTTTCATCCTCGAGCAAAAGCTCTTTCTCCTGCCGGCCGCCTTGCTACCCGGCTTGAGCTTGCTCGGCTTGGTGGTGACCGGGGCCTTGATGTTCTGGCCCTTGGCCCGTAGCGAGGCACGGCCCTTGGCGTTCAGGCCCCCAGTGGGGTTCTGACCTTCCTTGCGGGTCCAAGCCTCAGCCAGCTTGTCGAGGTACTGATCGTACATCATCACGAAGCGGCGTGGTTGGCGCGAGTTCGACTAAGCAAGCTCATACCCTTATCCTTAAGGGCCTTGACCTTTTTCGGGTCCGTCGTCTTACTAATCGCGTTGTCGAGGGCCCCGTCCATGCGAGCTTCACGCTCCCTACCGCGGAAGTACGAGCCGGGCTTGGAATTCGGGCGGGTCAGCATCCCGAACGGGCCGCTGCGGAACTGACGGTCACGAGACGCCGAGGTCTTGAATGCGTCCCTCGGGGCGGGAGCCGCTCCGCCGGGCTTAGGCTTGAGCGTAAGCGGGCTCGCCAGGCTCTGAACTACTTTGCTGACGCCCGCCTCCTTCTTGACGCCCTTCTTGTGGGCGACGGCCTTGCCGACGGCCTTACGGCGGTTCAGCAGGTAGGCATCGGACTTGTCGACGTCGCCGTCATTGTCCATGTCTGCGTCTTCCTTTCCGACGGGGTCAAGCTTCTTGGCGACCTTTTCAAGGCCGAGCAGGTAGAGATCGTAGAGGTCCATATCAGTTCAGGGGGATAGTCGTAAGGATGCCGTCCTCTTCCGGGCGGATGAGATAGGTGCGGCCTTGCGGGGTTGTGAATGTGATGCCGTCGCCTCGGCCCTGGAGCTCGATGCCTACGTTGTCGCCTTGGTTCTCGACAACGAGTCGGTTACGCGCCGAGCCTGGAAGCGCGGTGTGTGGTACAGAAAAGAGGATCTTGCCGCCCTGGAAGCCCCCGCCTGCGGAGACCGAGCTAGGATCAAGACTACCAATATTATAGAGTGCGACGGTCCTCGTGGAGGTCTCTTCGTAGTACGGGAGGGTCTCTGAGACCATGCCTGCCTGCTCGTAGGTGGCGCGCTCCAGGATCAGCTCCCAACGCTTTAGTTGGTCGAACCACCAATAGACGGAAAGCTGGCTCTGACCTACCAGGTACGAGAAGGGTACCTCGATGTTGCTCAGGTCAGTACCACTCTGAGGAAGATCCTTGATCGCTCGCCTACCAGGGGCCTCTGCCGAAAATCCTTCGGCGTCGCCTTGGGTCGGCACCTTCTCGTAGAAGTTACTTACGGGTTGATCGTTTACTCGATGTACGGTAACAAAACTCATTGTGCTGTTCCAGTGTAGCGGACAAAAGCCTGCCAGTCTGCTTGTAGTGAAATGTTCGCGGAGGCGGCTGCTGTGGCCGACACAATGACGCCGAAGCGGTCAGCGCTAAATGTTACGTTATCAGCGTTGCTGGTTACCGAGGCCGTAGCCGCATTAGTGCTTCCTGCGTCCAGGGTACCCAGGTCAGTTCTCTTCGGTGCGCCAAACTGTACGCCTCCGCCGAACACGCCGCCGGCCTCGGCGAAGCCGGTTTGGAAGAAGGTTCCCCTCTCAGCATACGTACTAAGTACCGCCTCCGCGTTGGGGACATAGGTGTTGGGCAGTGTCCCGAATTCGCCTACCGCAGCTCGAGCGTGGCGAACGGTACCCGAAACAGTGTCGGCGAAGGTCATGAAAAACGACACTACGTCCGCGTTCGAGGATACGACAGCCTGGGTGGTCAGAATAGTGGTTCCTTTTGTTCGAACCACCGCGCGAGTGTCCGTGGCTACCTTCACAAGGCCGGAAGCTGTCCGCTGAAACTGAGCAATACCAATAGTGACCGACCCGCCGTCGGCCAGATCGAAATCAGCGCCGAAAGTAAGTCGGTTACCTGTAAGGGCAGCCGCCCTAGGAATGCGATACTCCATCACCGTGACACCCGACCCCTGCTCAGAGTTATCAGGCTGAAGATCTAGGTACAGGGCCGTAGACGTCCCATCGACTCCGCTAACCGTGGTGCGGCCCACGCTGGTGCTGCCTAGACTGGCGTTAATCTGAGTAAACTGCCAGCCGTCCGCCAGATAGGGCGACTCCTCCGAGACAGGGAAGTAGGCTAGGGCCTGGGAGGCGGGATCCACAGGCTTGCCCTGGATGGTTCCCTTGGTCCAGAAGTAGAAGTCGCCGTTGGCAATCAGGTTAGGAACAGATTCCGTGAGGTCACCGATTCCCAGCTCTGAGATAGACAGCGCACTCTTACCCGAGTTGTCCAGATTAATCAGCACGCCGTAGCTGAACATGCGCGTAGTAGCTCCGGCAAAGAACTCCGCGGAAGGAATTAGGAACTTGATGTATAGGCGTCGGGCGGTTCCCCCGGGGACTCGAATCAGTTCTCCCGGGCGATACTGCTGTGTGGTGAATCCCGTGCTCGGAGATACCGTTGAGTAGGTGAAGGTCAGGTTCTGAACCAGGCTGTCAGCCACCACCATGAAGTGGTCCACCGTGTTGATTCGACTGCCGTACACCCTATCCGTAGTAACGAAGGTCACGTCCGACCCCGACGTGCTGGAGATTTCCAGGGCAGACTCCGCAGTATTAAGCGTCAGTGCGCCGTTGAGCACAGTGTTAGGTGCGATCCCGTCCAGATCCTCAAACTCGTCTACGCGCAGGTAGCGCAGCGTAGAGTTACCGAGCAGCTCTTGGTACTTGATGGCTTCGTCTTGCCTAAACCCTGCTCGGCTGAACGGTACCCGCAGGTCTACCACCTGACTAAAGGTAACAATCCCAGCGGCCTTGGTAGCCTTAACTTTAGCCACCACAAAGACGTCCGTGGACGCCTCGGACAGTGCCGATTCAGTTGGTGCCCACCCGGCAGTCACGACCTGAAGGCCGTCGGACACCCCGAAGAGGTACCACCGAGTCTCACCCTCACTGAATGTGCCGTCGCTGATGGCCGTAGAGTATCCACCAGAGAACTCAAGGACCTCACTGCCGTCTGACTTACCAAAGATACCGGGGTAGATATAGATTAGAGAGCTGTTTCCCGAAGACACCTCGGCTCTCAGGTCGCCCCACTCAGAGCTTACCGTCCAGCTAGCTTTGATAGCAGGGCGCACGTCGCTCTGCAGAATGTAGTTAGCTCCCGCCCGTACGTACACCTGACCTAGAGCCACTTGGTACGCGTTCTGAAGCGTGGGAACCTCAGGGCTCCCAGACCCAGACTGGACCGGACCTCGCAGGACCTTGTAAGTCTGGACATCTGCCGGGTTAGTGGTGTAGCTGTACTCCGCTACGATCAGGTCGATTCGATCGAACGTAGGGTCAGCCACCTGCAGCTTAACCGCGGCAGCAAGGTCCGAGGTCTCTGTAACCACAACCCCCTCAGAGGTAACCAGCGTGGATACTCCGGCAGGCCCCGTCTTGATATCAAGTGTGTATGCTAGCCCACCGTTGACGTTGAGCTCGTAGCCGGAATATACCCCTGACTCGACGACGTTGATAAATCGCTGGTTCTGTACCTCTGACGTGTCGAAGTCGCGGTAGCGGGTTGTAATGTTCTGTACCATTAGTCGATGTCCTGAGTGTCGATACTAGCGCTGGTGCCATCAGCTGATTGACTGATAACTGTGTTATCCGACTGGAGGTCGATGGTGCCTGGAGCGCCCGTAGCGATTGTGGTGAGAAACGAGAGGAAAGTACTGGATCCCGGATTTTCTGACGCACTTAGAGTAAACAATTGGTCACCGGTGCTGGTGTTGATGACCAGATATGTTCCCGGCTCCGGGCCGGCAACAATAGCGAACTCCGATGTAGCAATGGTAAAGGTGTACGTCCACCGCACTACCAGGTACTCTAGCGAAGTCTTGCAGTAACGTGTTGATCGACCCGTACTATCTGCGGGGGATACGTAGTGGCTAATTAGCGTGCCATTAGACGACTCTACACCAAACTCATTCAGGAGGGGAGAAATAGCCTCGTGGGGTCTAGCAACCGCAACATAAGACCACTCGTTGCTGAGAGCTCCGTCTTCTGTAGTCGCGATAGGGATGCGGGCTACGGCGCTGCGCATACTAGTATCGGTGATTTCTGGTCCGACTCGGAGCCCCGTATCAAGACCTGAGAGTTGGTTAAGGTCGCCGCCGACGCCTACGCAGATGTACGAAGGGAGAAAGTCCTCAACCTTCCCGCGCAACAAACCTACCACAACATCCGCGGCCGAGTTGACTACAAGGTTATCCGCCTTCCAGGCAGGCTCGCCCAGGGACTTAAGGTCAGGCTCTTGCTTGGCTGGTACGGACCAGACCTCAAGCCGACCGCTAAGGCCGCTAGTAACACCAGTAATGGCGGATACTTTACCCATTAGCCCCTTCCCGAAGGCCCAAAATGTTTACGTATACGGTGCCTGTAGAAGGGTAGGTATCTACCTGAAGACCGTTGTTCCATTCCGAGACTAGCTGTCTAGAAGCAGGACTAATCAATTCGGCAACACCTAGGCTTCCAATCTCAATACTGAGATCGCTGGTACTGGTGATGTAGGCTCGGGCACCTACAGTGCCTCCGCTAGGAAGGTTAGTCCATCCGAGCTCCAGCCTGCCTTCGCTATTCTGGTTAGGTCGCCACATCAACTCAACATTCATGATCTCCGACAGAGTCACGCTTTCCGGAAGGTCCGAAGCTGTGATGGAGATCTGCTGTAACTGGCCGAACAGTCCTGACTGTAGTGAAAATTGCTTGGTTACGCGTACAATACCTGACTGCGATAGGGCATGTACGTGGTCTGCTCGGGCTACCTTGGTAGTCTGCCCGTTGGCCGCCGAGGCGTTCAAGAAGTCAGGCATTAGGCCTTGGGGCTGAACAGTCAGCCCTTCGCCTGTCTGAATGCTGGCACTGTACCCCGGGGCCCCATTGATACTAGCAGCGGCAAAGCTCAGGTACGGGGTGTCATTATCACTAACCACTGCCTGAACAGCGGTTTCGAGCTTCTCTAGAAGGGCCGGAGTCATGAGGCCGCTCTGGGTGCCGCTAACGGGCTCTGTCTCAGGAATAGTAATGTCCGGAGGGATCGGGAATTGAAACTTAAACGAGGTGTCTGGTGTAAAAACCGTGGTCCCTTCGCTCTGATCGTAACTTACAGCCCCCAGGCGAGCAAATCCCAAGTCGTTAGCGTTCAGGACCGGCTCCATATCGTTCGGGGTACCGGGCAGTGAGGTATCCGTCAAATATACGACGCGAATGTTTGTGATCTCAGCGATCTCGGCCTCCAAGTTCTGGAGAATAGTCGAGCCGGAGCCTGAGTCTAGGGACAAGAAGTTTCGAGTCGCTGTTACCGGAGATCGACCGATAACGAAAAAAATCTCCACGTAGCGGTCAGTGCTGCTAACATCGAAGGCCTCAAAGTAGTCCGCGCTGGTTTCTACGGCCCCTCCGATAGATACTCGCTGGCTAGTAGTGGTGACTGTTAGAGTGCCATCGACTACGTTCGTGATCGGAGCCAGGGCGTCGAAGAGCACTGACCCGCTAGACGCCCCAGAGAACACGGAGATGAGATCCTGGATACCTTCCAGGCTGTTATCCGACAGCGAATTTAGGTCGGACTCAAGGGGCTTGACACCCGCGGGGAACCTTTGTAGTCTCATCGTCCTAGGTAGTTATCGCCCCCACGGGCGCGGGATGTCGTCTTCTGGTATTTCTTGATAGCGGTTCGGCGGGCCGGGTGAGTGGCCCTACTGGCAGCGATGTTGGGCATCCCAGCGGTCGCTCCAGTGGAGACGTTCTCAGCCATAGAGTTCTTGGCTTTAGGAATCTGAGCCAATTTGTCCAGGGCGGCTACGAAGTGACTATAGATATCTGACATAATCCGGGTATATCGGTCTATTCGTAGTATAGCCCGCGGGGGGGCGCCTCAGGCGATGTCGACTGTAGGGTCTCCCTCGTCCGACTGAGCGGCGGAAAGCCAGGCCTTGAACATCCTCTGACCCATGACCATGCTATTGTCCGCAGAGAAGTGAGGGTCGCCTTGCGCGATGAACGGGATGTCGTCCAGCCAGGCCGTGGCCCTAAGGTTACTCCCGTCAAAAGCCTCTCCTTTCCAGCCGGACAGCTGCGCGTGGCAGGTTCGGATACGATTTAACGACACGGTGGGCTCGACGGCCAGTACGCTCACAGGGACCCGAGTCACTACCTGGCGCCCTGTGTCGCCGGGAGCCAGCAAAGCGCCTTCGATATTGGAGAATAGCAGGTTAAGGTTATCCTGCAGATCTGAAGTCTCGTCGGTTGTGTACACCTCCGAGTTATTCATGTTGTTACCGAGAGACGCAAACGCTCCTAAGTAAATATGATTAGCTGTAATACTACCCGTCGCCAAGGCCTCGTCGATATGCTTAGTTTCGAAGCGGTCGTAGGCTCCGTTAGAAGCGATACCGGGGTACCAGGACACGGTCACGTTACCCGCAGGTGGAGACTGTACCACGTCGGTGCCCGGAGTACCCATCATGATAACTCTCAGCTCCTCTAGGTCCAGGAAGCGGTGAATTGCGTTAGCCACGTAGTACAGAGGGCACGGTCCGTTATATTGCCAGTTGGACGTTCTGTACGGAAGACTGGACCACCCAAAAGGGGAGGCGATATCTGTAGTGCCTATCCTGTCGGTCAGGTCAGCGGCCAGCCACCTGTCATAGACAAACACCGTGTCCTGACCGGCGTTCCCGAATGGTGCAGGACTGCTGACCCCCTCAAGATATTCTGAGTTGAATCCTGAGAACAGGCTGTCCCCTACTCCGACAATTACGCCCTTCTTCCGCATAATCAGTAAGTTACGTTAGGGTCTGAGGAGGCCGGCCGGAGCATCTCGCTACCCGAAATCTGACCCCAGTTCTCAGAGTTTACAGTGATGTTACTGTGCTGCCCGTAATCAACTACCTGACCTGGGGTCCACGTAGCCGGGTGACCTGCCGCAGTGTCAAAGGAAACCCAGTTGGACGATAGAGAGTTCCACATAACACAGTGAGAGTTTGCCTCGTCGTAGTATACTGAATACTTGGCGTCGGCTACGTATGTGTAGGCGTTCCCCAAGTACCCTCGATCGAGAACCATCTCGTATACACCGTCGTGCCCGTGCGAGAGGCCCGAGAGCGTAATATCACGTGTGCCTGCACCTTCTACGTACCAAGGCTGACGGGAGCCCTCAGGGTACCAATCGCTCCAGGTACCCGACGAAAGGTAGGATCTGACATATACGCTGGGAGGGGCGGATACGCCTGCTGCTGTGTGGCCCTTTCCGGTACCTGAGGTCTGTCTGGTAACTTTAACTATGCAGTGTGTTCCTCCTCCGGCCGCTGCGATAACGTCGTTGACCCGAATTTCCATAGTCCACAGACAAAAACCAGGCTCTGGATACTCAAGTGTGGTGGTGACGCCCTCGTTAGCCGTCCCTACGTAAAAGTCACCGGAAGCGCCGCCTCCCGCAACATAGGACTTGTAGTCAAAGTCTACCGAATCTACTCCACTGGCTCCGAACACGGTCGTGCGTCGCAAAGCATCCGCATTGGCGTAAGTGTACTTATCTACCTCCTCAATGAACGATGTATTCTTGAAGTCGGTCGCGTCTCGTAGCAAAAAGTCTCCCTCAGCCGCTGTGCTTATAGTGACGTCAGATAAGGCCGTAAGAGTCAGGCTAGTCCATGAAGGCTGCGACCCTGTAGTAGCTGTGAGGTACTGGCCGGTAGTTCCCGGCGCAATCTCAGCCGCCTCTCCTGTAACGTCGTCATAGGCCCACAGAGTTCCTGTACCATTGACCGTAGGCTCGGCGAGGAGCAGTGCGGCGACATCAGCGTACGCTGTGCCATTAGACCGAAGCATACGTCCTGCTTGATAGGCGGCGCCGCTCAGGTTAGTAGCAATAGAAGCTGCGGCGAACTCCAACGCACCGCCGCCAACAGCAACACGCAGTACCTGCCCTCCGCTTCCCAGCGGAGGGGTGTCGGACAAGTCTTCGAAGTCAATTTGCGCGGCTAGCTGCGTGACTGTACTGGTGTTGACCACGCCGCTGTTGCTGGTAAGAACATTAGTGGGGGTGGTTTGTGCGGCTACCGAGCTCAGTGATAAGGGGCTCAACACGGTTATGTTAGTGCCGCCTGTAGCCAGTGTAAGGTCGCCTCCGACCTCAGAGAGTGTCCCTCCCCCACTAAGCGCCAGCGTAGCGGACCCCGTCAGCGTGATATTTCCTGTGTTGGGTACGTCGGCGCCCCCGAAATCATCTCCCGGAACAAATGTGCTGGCGGTAGGAGCTTGAGGAACAAAGTTAGTTCCGTCCCAAGTGAGTACGTCGTTGGTGCTAGGGGCCGAAGTGGTGGTGTCGATGTCGCTAATATCGTCCGAGCTCAGCGTCGCGTTAACAAAGCCGGCACCATCATACCGCAATGTCTGCTTAGTAGTAGGTGTAGTGATAGTGACATCAGATAGACCTGTGAGAGCAGAAGCTACGGCGGCGGCCGAGATTCCCCCGATTGAGCCGCTGTTGAACACGAGGGCCTCCCCGTCGGCTCCAGGGGTCACCGCTACGAATCCCGTCCCGGCCTGGTAAGCGATAAACTGTCCTGTGCTACTGAACCCAGCACCCACCCGGTCCATAACCGTTTCCATTAGGACGGCGAGCTGCCCGGCGTTCATAGATCCTACAGTTGATCCTCCGACACGACCTACCAGGGTGTTGTCGGCCACGCTGAGACTGGCGATACTTGTTCCTACGCGAGCCGCTAAGCTATTAGACGTAATGTCCGCGTGGTTGAACACGCCTAGAAGAGTATCTGCCGTCTGAAGCTCCCCAATACCCGTAAAATTAGGTGAAATTCCAGTCAGTACTGCGGGGGTCTGTGCTGCCATATCAGTGCTTGGTTCTGTGTTTAGGAGTCAACTGTAGTTTAGCCTAGACAAGTCTCTGCGTACCTGCCCGCTCCGCACTAATTCTAGCCTGCTGCGTTATTGAGGTCAGTGTTTGATCAAATACCTGAGCTGTGCCAGTGGTGTTGTCCGTGACTGCGCAGACACCTCTAACATAGAAGTCCCCAGCCTCGATGGACGAATCAAATATACAGCGTCCGCTATCAAAATCAATCGAAGCGTTTACCGTGTTCAGGCAATTGGTTAGCTTAAGGCCGCCCGAGTACCCCCTTACTACCAGATCGGCCGAAGTGTTTCCGCCTATATTGAGTTCCGGTACATCGTTAGGCCCACCTCCAGGAACCTCGCTAAAGCACTCGATTAAGTCCACCTGACCTACAGGTCCCAAAGTGACCGGACCCGTCAGACCCGACTTCACAATCCGTCCCTGGAATACGTCAATTAGCTGCACCGAGCACTCCCGAAAGGTGTTGTCGTTGTCCAGTGCCCCGGATATGGTAAGTCCTGAGAACGTACAATCAGATACATCGCTCGCCGCCTCGATGTCTACGGAAGACGTAACATAACTATCACCTTTAAAAATAAACCCCTTGCCGAAGTCCGTAGCCTGAATATGCAGATCCCCGATGACCCTAAATACTGGCAAACCTCGCTGGTTGGCGATAAACAGTGCGTCCGCTAAGTTACTAACGGGAGCGCTCCGCGTCCCTTGAGGGAAAGTGGTTCCCGGCGAACCGTTCGTCGTGTCAATACAGACCTCCCCCATATAGGACGCGGCCTGTAGGCTAAACGGGTCCTGAAGACCTGCGCTATTAGCCGTATTTACCCCCACCTGGTTCTTTACCGTCTTATCGGACACGTTTGAATTACCGCCTACTACGTTGACGTTATACTGATCGTCCTCGAACTCAATGACGTAGGGATCTAGTACCTCCACGACGCGAGCCAATGTAACCCCGGCGAAGGTGGTCGGGGGGCTGTGGCTGTGGTTAGTAGGGTAGGGAATCCCTGTAGGGTCATCCATTAGGTCGTTCAGACTGGTACGAAAACTGTCTATGTTAAGCTGTCGGATCTCCGTAGGCGTAGTCTGGACTACAGGCATATAGACCTTAGGCACATTAATTACGTATTGATTAGGGTCGCTGTAGTCGATAGTGATAGCGCTCATTGATATTACCTAGCTTAGGAGGCGGTCGGACCTGAGCCGAACTTGGCGGCCATGTCTGCGATGCTCTGCTGCTTAGCCAGAAGCAGCTCTTGCTGAAGTAGGCTAATCGCGCTGCAAGCTTTGTCCAGCCTATCAGCTAATGTACTAATTCTAAGATTTATCTCTCGGAATCCCTGCTCGATGGCCTGCTTGTTTTGATTATGTAGATCACTCATTCGTCAGATACCATGAAAACAGACACGTCTAGCCCGGTAGATGTGACCGTACTACTAATTGACGCTGTTTTGTAAACAGGCGACGTGCTACCTTTTCGCACTCTACCAACTACGGGTTGATCTGCGGTGTAGGGTAGGTCCAGTGCACTAGCGAAACCCTGACTATCTGTCAGAGCGTTGATTAGTACGTCCCCTGGCGTGCCTGGTCCGCCAGCAGCTTTCTCAAGCAACACGCGGGCGCCTTGGATGGGAGACCCGGATACGTCAAGTGCCTGAACGATAACATCGACAGGCGGCAGGACGGTACCATTCTGGTCGGTGCGGGTGCCCGTGAATGTCGCGCCGTTGATAAGCGTGATGGTGCCCGTCGTGGTCGCATCGCCCTCGTAGTCGCACCCGTCCACAACCATGTCCCAGTCGTCAAAGTCGAAC
>Ga0181380_1000345_pt1 | contig 21123 bp, 20 predicted proteins | sample 3SPOviralmetaG_FD_130116 | JGI IMG/M metagenome (GOLD analysis project Ga0181380, IMG submission 130116) | Marine viral communities from the oligotrophic San Pedro Time Series (SPOT) site, San Pedro Channel, CA, USA - 3 SPOT_SRF_2009-08-19 | ecosystem: Environmental > Aquatic > Marine > Strait... | reverse complement strand
TGTTGTAGGATTTGAAATAGAAGCTATTACAAATCTTAGAGCTAAAATCTTTCATCAAAAGAATTGGTATAAACCAAAGGACCGCTTCGCAGGAGGCGGATAACACACACAGGAGAACTAAAATGCTAAATGATTTTACAACTAATTATTGGATTGACCATATCCAGTCTACAAAGAAAACAATGGTTGACACATTGGTAAAAGACGAGAAACTGTCTGCACCTTTGCATGCCTTTATTGAAGCTCAAACAGCTTTTACCAAAACCGCTGTTAAATCAATGAGCGAATTTGCTAATGCGTCAGGTGAAACTTTTGCAAAGGTAGTAAAATAATGAGTAAAAATCCTTTTGAAATTCGTGCTGATATGTTGCAAATGGCTAAGGAGTATATGGATCAAATCCATGAAACTAACCATATCTATGCAGCCAAAATGATGGAATTAGGTCAAATTCAATTTGAAGAATATCAAAAGATGACTGAACTATATTCAGTCGAGGAGCTCACGAAAAAAGCTACAGAGATGTATTCGTTTGTTTCAAATAAGGAATAACTGAGAAGGGCTACGGCCCTTTTCTTTTACTATGTGAGGTGATAAATGATTTTTAAATTGATGGGTAATCTTATTATTGATGAGAGTAAACCAACTGTTATTTTTATGGATAAAGGAAATCATAATTCCTATACGCACATCTACGGTCCAGCTCGTATTGTAAAAGAAAACATTAAAGACAAATATAATATTATTACAATCGGTGCAGGTTGCGGCCTCACTGATAATTACTATGAACTCCAACGTGGTGCTACCGATAGCCTTTTAAGAAAAGAAGGTAACGGACCTGACTATAAGGAAAAGAATGCAATTACAATGCGTTCTTGGTTGGATGATAGTTTTGTTGATTTACCTGTTGTTGACCATATCATTTTAGGTACTGATGATTTCTTCAGGCTGCCATTACAAAAGTTTTGCGGTAAAGATTATTCTGAATTCCTACATAATATGCAAAACGAATTCTTTGATTATATTGGTACTGATTCTGATATAATGCAAAAGATTGATGAAATGAATACCGATATGACTTTTAATTGGGATAAGCGTGTATCACCATTTGCATTTAGTACAAAAGATTACTTTTGGTTTATGGAGTGTATTGGATATATCAATAAAGTAAATAAATTGAATAAAGAATTGATTGCCTTTTCAATTGATCCTGCAATCTATACACCGTACTTTGATAAAATGGGAATTAAAACGAAACTGTTTTATTTTGCCAATGATACACGCGGTACACGAAACTTCCAACAACTTGATATATCACAATTACAGCATATTATCTATGATGAAAAATTTAAACCAAAAACACTTGATAGTTTCTTTGACGATGAAGTTAAGAAAACTCATAATATGTTTTTTGCCGGTACGTTATTTCAGGACAAAGGCAGTAGGAGATTTATTTGGGATAAGTTTCTAAAGGATGTCAAATCCGATGATTGTTCTTATTATATTCCATTGAGAAAGAATGGTATTAATAAATCAAAGGACGGTAGATCAGAACGAGCGGAAACAACTCTTAAAGAAACTGCTGCATTTACAGAACTATATAATAATGTCATAGAACATAAAAATTATAAAGAAGCATTGCTTCCGTCCGAGGTCAATGATAAAACAAAAAGATATAAGTATGGAATGATTTTTAGATGCGTGTCAATTAATGACTCACTAAACTTTAGACCTGTACTATATGCCTATTCCGATATTGTACCATTTCTTGATCCACAATATGATCCTGATTGTTTACAAATACCTAAACATATTCAAGAAAAATTGTTAGTCGCTAATGCGTGGGATATTGATGAAAGAATTAAATACTTTAACGATAATGATTCAGTAAGGATTGAAATCCTGAATGAGCTTAAAGATCTATTTAATATAAACCAATATATTAATGATCCGCAAACTGCAATTGATAATCAAATTAAAAAGATATTTAGTTAATACCTGGTGGCAAATTATTAAACGGATCATCGGTAGCACCACCTCCGCCACCACTGTTCACTCTAACATTTGCCTGTGACTTACCACCTTCAGTATAAGTCATTGGTGCTTGAACGGTATCACCCATATGGATGTTATATTGTCCGCCTGAGCCTATTGCACCTGCTGCAACCATTTGTGCTCGTGCCATTTGGCGCTCTGCTGATGGGTAATAATTATTCCTTGCTTGATTAATACGGAAACCATCCATAGATGTAGTACCTTCAGGTTTTGTACGTGAATAACGAACAAATTGTCCTGCGGCATTAAATACCGAATAACGGCGCATTCCTAAAAATCCTCCGCTTTCATTTCTTTCATAATAAGTTGCTTGATTTGCTGCACGAGCATTGCTACCTTGAATTTCTGCTTCTCTTGCTAAGAGTTCCCATTGGGAAGGTTGTGCTGCTCGTTCTGCTCTTGCCCTTGCTTTATCTTCCATATACTTATCAATTGAATCTCGTAACATCGCAGCAATTTCCATATATAGTGCACGGTGTGCTGGGTTGAATTGGTTATAAGGACCTACTCCTCCAACATGGAAAAAGATTGAAGTAGTAGCTGCGGCAATGTCAGCAGCAATACCAGTAAGACTAGGCATTGCCACACCGACTGTTTCTAAACCGGCGGTTGTATAATCTCCTATGAAAAGACTATATGCTGTAAACCCAAGACCTACAACTGCACCAACAGCGGGAATCCATTTTATCGCAATTTTAGTGGTTTCAGATGCTACCATTTTTCGCATCAAACCTCGGTCAGCATTTGCTAAAAGATCTGCACCCTGCTTTTCTCCAACTTGCAACATTCTTCGTGCCTCTGCTAAACCAGCATCCCCGCCCCTTGGGCCGACACGTGGAGGTCGAGGCGCTCTACCATAATCTGGTAAACCATCAGGTCCAAATCCTGCAGCTGATAATCGTTGGCGTGCTACATCACTTGACATAAACCTATTGTTATCCATATCTCGATAAGTATAAACTCCAGGACGTGTTTCTGTAATATTAATATTAGGAGCGGCCATTTGACCCGGGGCATTAAACATTCCACCCGGTCCCTTAGGTAATGGTGGTGGTTGAATTCTATATCTATTAGGACCAGCGGCATCAGCATATGCTGCTTGTTGTAATGCGATTGATGCTGAGATTGCCGCCGTACGTTTTGCCGCTGCTTCTGCTGCTTCTTGCTGTGCAACTTTTGCTGCCTGCTCCGCCGCGATAGCAATTAACTTATCATCAGATGCAGCAGATTGAGCTGCTCTCCTAGACGCTGCTTCTGCTGCTTCTCTTGCTGCAACTTCTGCTGCTTGTTTTGCCGCTGCTTCTGCTGCTTCTCTCGCTGCTCGCTCTTGTGCTTCTTTAATTGCCTTTGCTTGTGCTAAACCAGCATCACCTTGCCTTGCACCACGAAATACTCTATATCCACCAGCAACAGCACCTGTAGCAAGACCAAAGCCAAGCCGACCTGCTCTTGATGGAAGAAGGGCAAATCCTGCAAGTGCGATAGCAAGTGCTTCCCATGGCACAGCATTTTTAAAATTTTCAATATCTGTTTTTATATCGTTAACGGTTCGTGTTAAATCCTCGGATGCCTGTTTCATACCGTCAACAGCTCCTCGCAAGTCCGCTACTGTATCTTTAATACCGTCAAATGCATTAGGAAATCTTTCATCCATAAACCCTTTACCTATAAGGCCTGCGGCAGCAAGTCCTGCACCACCTGCAAGTAATTTGGTAAGGTTACCTAAGTTAAATGCTTTTGTAACACCGTCAATTAATTTTGCGTCACGGGCTTCGGCATTCTTACGAGTATCATCAGCAATCTTTTCTGATTTTAAATCATCAAAATCCTGTTGTCTTTTTGTGTTCTCGTATTGTTCTTCCGCTATACCTTGTGCTTGCTTTAGCATCATGGTTTGGGCTTGTATTCCAATATTAATTGATTTGAAAACATCACCAAACTTGTCGAGTTTTTTACCGACTGTTTTTAATGAATTTGTTCCACTATCACGGATCAGGTCACCTTCATCCCTAAGCCTTTGGATGATTGCTTCTGTATCTTTGGAATATTCTCTAGCCATGTTTCTTACCTATTCTCGTTTTGCTTTTCCATGAACTCAATTAACATTGTAAAATATAATTCTTTTTCATACGGTACCAAACTTTCAATATCTGATATAGAATACTTATGATGTTGTACCAGAGCAAACATCGTTTGGTAATATTCGCTCAGTGATGAATGGCACAACATTATGTAAAAAAACTTCGCATTCCTTCTATTACAAAGTTTTTAGTGTCACCGTTTTTATTCTTGTATGTTTTAGTGTGTCTTATTTTTGGCATTGTTTCAAAAAATAGTCTAATACCGTCAACGACCGGGGTTGTCACATCTTCCATGAATTGATCTATTTCTTTTTGTGAATACTTTGAAAACTCATAAACTTCATCTTCCGATGCAACTTTATCCAAACAGGAAACCATAATTTGATATGATACCAATGGATCCTCTTCGTCCATTTCAGTAATCTTAATATACTCATCAATCGAAGGATACTTTAAAATTAATGTGTAATCGTCATTGATCCTAACTTTGTTAGTATGCTTATCATTTTTAATAATTTCAGTGTCCATTAGATCAATTGAAATATCAACAGTTTCTTCTGTCTCAGGATCAGTGATCTGCATTTCAATTAAGTTATCAACGGATTTTGATCTCAATGTTAATAGAATAAGCTCAAGATCAAACATTGCTAATTTATTAACATCATAGTCAATCAAACAGTTATTTACAATTTGCTTTGATGCAACCATTTCTTGTGTACTATCTTTAGATGCTTGAGCAACTAATAGAATCTTTTCTTCTTTAACCGTGAAGGGACGGTACTTGATAGTTTCACCGGTTGATGGCAATTCCATCTCATAAATCGGTAAATCAATTTTTGGTAGTGTCATAATTTATCTCTCTCTTATTATCTAAATATTTTTGATATATTATCGAAATCGCTTCTTACTTTAGTAAACTTATTAATTGCATCTTGAATACCAACAGGTCTTAAACCTTGTTGAATTGTTTGACCAACGCTTCCTACTGATTCGAGTAATGATAACAATCCTGCGCCTCGTCCAAACCGTTCAAGTGTTCCAACCAAACCAACCTTTTCTCCACTAAATGCAATACGATCGTATGCAAACGCAACAGGTAATGTACCAAAGCTGTCATTGTTTTCCCACGCCAAATCAATATCACCAATGACTGTTGGATAACATCCGTCAAGAATTGTTTCATAATAAGTTTCAATTTTGCCGCGTGTTGAATAATATTTGATAATCATTCGGCATGAATACTCATCTTTGTATCCCACCTCATATGGCAGTTGCCCATCAACCTCGGCAAAGGTTCCACCTTTTGAACCGTAATTTACAACTGACTGTATCCATGAATGGAAATAACTCACAACAGCATGGTCGGAGTCAAGCATAAAGATTGTATTAAATTGTTGGTTATCCATTCCTACAGGAAACTGTTTTGGCAATTGGCCAATCTGTTCAAGTGTTTCTGTTCTTACGGTTAAACCCGGTACGGCGGCAGTTTTACAAAAGAATGTAAGTTCTCTTGGTGTTAATCCTGATTCAATTCTAACACCGGGTGGTATGATTTGAACTTCAAATAATGAGGTATGAGCAGGTCCACCGTAACGGTCCATATTTGATTTAAATTTTGATATGTTAAAAGACATTTATCTTCCTCTTACGGCTTTTCTTGAGTCAGACCAAACTTTTGATTGTTTGGCACCAACAAATTTTTGTGTCGGTAAGAATAATGCAATATCCCATTCTGAAGGATTAATATATACTAATCTCGTTCTTACCTGCTTTGTTAAATAATGTTTCACCGTAGGTGCAAATAACTTAAACTTAGATGCTCCGTTTAATACGTCATAACTAATCCTCAATTTAGTAGTCTCATCATATTTTTTATTGGAGGCAACAGTATATAGTTGGTCCATTAATTTTGCTCTTAAGGTGGGTGGCAAATAATGCATATTGATACCAAGAAAACCACCTTGTGCTCTATTTATCGGAAATATAAGTGGAAACCTATCATAGTATGGCAATGTCTTTTTGTGCTTTGGATCATATGCAAACATATACATATGGCCTAACCTAAATCTGTTTTCATATCTTTCTTTACCGGCTTCACGAATAAGTTTTTCACCTTTTGCTTCACCTTTTCCAACTGTAGCGGCTTGCTGACGATACCAATCTCTGGCACCTGCAGTACGTGCAGGGATTTGCCCTTCACGGACACCTCTTAATAGTATATCGTCAAATAATTGTGCTACCATTTTTAAACTCCTAAATGATCTTCAGTATATATCAAAAATTTCCATCCGCGGTCAGCACAGAAATTTTGTGCTGCTTTCCACTTTGCTTCATTAACACCCCAGGTTTTAACCTCATTCAAATAGCGTTTTGATACACGACCTTTGAGTGTACTTTTATTACGAATATCAGGTGGCCTTGTCTGTGCCTTTGGTTTAATTTCAATCATTAATGTTTCGGTCTTACCGTCAGGCTTTTTCTGCCGAACAATCACATCAGGAAAATACCGATGCAACCGTCCATCAATTGGTGATCTATAAGGTACAATAACCTCTTCACTTTGCCACCAAATCACATCAGGATGTTTATCTACGTGTCTAAAGAATTTAAACTCCCACAACGAACGATAAATAATCTTTGTGGGGTCACCTTTATATTTCTGCGGGTTTTTCGGCCGAAACCTACCACTATACGCCAATATCCTGCTCACACTTCCATATAAATAAGAACATAAACTATTTATAAGAAAAGGACCGAATCAAATGGCGAAAACATCAACTCGCCCAGAGCTGGACAAAAATGCATGGCGCAATAAGAACACTCAAGGTAATTTATCGTTTCCAACATCGCCTGTACCACATTCGGTTCTGTTCGTTTTCAAAGATTATGATTTTAAAACTGCACTAGGCGGTGGATTAAACGCAAGTAGTGAAAGAGTTGGGCAGAGAGCTGTAGGTAGTGAATTAAGATCAATTAATTCTATTGAACTACCTTTTCCCACAACACTACAGGATGATACGAACCTTAGAATTAACGGGTTTGAAAGAAATAAAACAACGGAATACCTTGCTACTGCGGCAAGAGAATTTGCTGCATCTGGTGATTTTGGCAATTCAAAAGTTTCAGATCTACCACAACTACTAATGTCATTAGGAGCGGGTATGGGTAGAAATGCACCTGAGGATATGTCTATTAATGCAGCAGGATCGGCGATTATGGGATCAAGCCTTGCTGATACCGCCAAGTCAGCACAATACCTTTTGCGTAGTAAATTGCCAGGCGACATTGGCAGAACACTTGATACGGTGCAAGGAAATACTGTTAACCCAAGAGAAACACTATCGTTTGAAGGTGTTGATTTAAGAACTCATAATATGACATTTGATTTATATCCAACGAATAAATCTGATTCAATTTTGATTAAAAAGATTGTTGAAAGGTTCAAACAAAAGACATTACCCGTAGCACGAGATTTTGCTGGTCTTACGCAGGCATTCTTGTCATATCCTTCAACAGTAGATATCTTTTTATTGGGAATTGATCCTACTCATTGGATGCAATATAAAACTTCAATGGTTACACAGTTTACTGTTAATTATCAAGTTGGCGGATTGACAAGCATTATGAAAGGTGGTAAACCATCAGCAGTTCAATTAGCATTAACCTTTCAAGAACTCGAAATTCAAACTGCGAATGATTATGGTATTAGCGGCGGTGAAGCTAGTGCGGTAGGAGAAACTTAATGGCAAAGTATTTTGAAAATTTTCCAATTATAACATACGAAGGTAAACAGGTACGTGACATTACACGAAGAAATCAATTTGTTCGTAACGTAAGTACAAACCCTTTACTTTATTTACCATATACAATTAGTGAAGGTGAAAGAGCTGAGGATATTGCTAATTTTTATTACGGTTCAGTTGATTATAGCTGGCTCGTTTATATGGCAAACAATATAATGGATCCTTACCATGAGTGGCCGTTGTCGGAAGCAGAATTTAAAGATTTCTTAATTGACAAATACGGTAATGTATCAGGTAGGATTGGTGATGATGTAGTCGATTGGACACAAGAAGATAACGATGAAAACATCATCTATTGGTATAGGGAGGTTTAATAAATGGCAGTTGATCTAGTCAAATTAACACCTGAAAGTTTTGAAACAATTTATCTTCGTAAAGAAGACCGAGTTATTATCAGAACAGAACAAGGTCGTAAAATTATTATTAAACGTATTATTCCTGAAGAATGGAAACCTTGGCGTATCTGGGATAACGAACGAGCAATAAACGAAAACAAACGTGAGATCTTTTTAATTGATAAAAAGTATTTACCACAAGTAACCGAAGAATTTGTAAAAAGTATAAAACTATAAATGGCATTTAATCCATCATCATATACGATTGTTTCATTTACGTTAAGAAACAAATACACAAACCTTGATGAAAATATCGCCGGGATGATTGATGGTATTGAAATCAATCAGTCGATGGGTATGACTTCATGGAGTGGTGTAGCCGCTGTCCTAGACACCGTTGGTTTCCTTGATAAGACACCATTACTTGGCGAAGAACAATTAATTTTAAAAATTGTATCCCACGACCTTGATACTGAATATGATTTGGCGTGCCAGGTTATTCGTATTGATAATTTAGTACCTACTGAAAGTATGAATGGTGTTCGGTATAATATTCATTTTATATCAGCAGTTACTTATTCGGCAGCCGTTGCATCGGATGTTGAAGAAGGGTTTGCCGATAAATCAATAAACCAAATTGTTGAATATACGTTTAGAAATTATTTCTCAACACTTGGCACTTCTGTTAGAAATGAAGGAAGCAGAACATTCCCATATGGTACTGCTAAATTTCCATTAGTTAATTTTGTAACAAATGAAAGCCGAAAGTTTACAATACAACCTACAATTGGTTTAAACAATTTAGCTATCCCGCATTACACGCCGTCGGAAACAATGTTATTCCTTGCTCGACGTGCTTATGGTGAAGCAAATTCACAGACTTATCGTTTCTTTGAAAATTTAACTGATTACTTTTTTGTGACTGATGAGTATTTAATTAAAGAATCAGTTGAAGCAGATAACGTAATACAAAAATTCTTTTATTCACCTAATGCAACATATGATCCTACTGAACCTGAAAAGCAACTTAATCGTATTGAATATATCACTATTAATTCAAGAGGTAGTGATATTGGTAAAGATATAAAATCAGGCGGATATGCAAGTACGGTTTGTGTGGTTGATATATTAAACCACGACTATACTGAATCAACATATAAGTATACCGAAGAAGCTGAGTTTGTTGATATGTCAGGAGTCCAGGCACGAAGAGGCCAAATTGATTTTCCACATTCTAGAGAATTTGCTGAAGAAACATTTAGAACTGACAACGGTCCACGGTTTCTTGCATTCCGTGATTTTACCGGACCTTATGCTACTCCACGCGAATTGGCATCTGACCAAAGACTTGATGATTTAGTTTCAAACCGAATAGCATACAGGCACCATTTATACAACACTAAAGTATCGGCATCATTAACAGGCAGAATGGATATTATGCCGGGTCAATTAATTGATCTTACTGTTCAAGGATTTGATGCTTTAGGTACTTCTGATAACCATCAACAGCTATCAGGTAGGTATCTTGTATTTACAACCAAGCATACATTGGAAAACGATAAAGTACGAACCAACTTTGAGCTTGTTAAATATGATTGGAGTAATGATTAATGTTCCCATACGGCGTTGGCATAAGAGAACCTTTATTCTTTATTGGTGTTATTGAGAATAGAGATGATCCACAAAAGCAAGGACGAGTTCAAGTAAGAGCATTTGGAGTACATGGTTTGAATGATAAAGTTCCGACTCAATCATTACCATGGGCAAGTTGCCTTGTAAATGACTTATTTAATCAAATTCCTGATGAAAACGATTTCGTTTTTGGTTTGTTTATTGATGGCAGAGATGCACAGCAACCAATTATTATCGGAACAGTTCCTACTCAATATAATGAAGAAATCAATCCTGAAACAAAAGGTTGGGGTGTAATAACAGAAGAACCTGAATTGAACAGTAGAGCAAAACAACCAGAAAACATAGGGCAACCACATCATTCCAGATTAGAACGTGGTGAAGAGCTACAGAAAACACACCTTCATGGACAAAAAATGTCTCGTGTTACCAAAGTTACTGTTGCGGATGATCCTGACGGCGGACAAAGCTGGGATGAACCAGATCCCGGGTATCAAGCAGCATATCCATATAACCGTGTTATCCAATCAGCACGCCATATAGTTGAACTTGACGATACACCAGGTGCTGAAAGAATTACGATTACTAATACTCAAACTCAATCTTATGTTCAGATTGGGAGTGGTGGTAGTCTTACAACAAAGGCAACAGGATCAAGGTTTGATGTTACGGACGAAAATCAATATGTTCATATTGGCGGCAAATCTTTTGTATCAATTGACGGTGATGCAAGTGTATATGTTGACGGAAACAAAACTGAAGAAATTACAGGTGATCTTAAAACAATAGTACACGGAAATCACAGCCATTCGGTTGGCGGACAATCAAATTATAATGTCAGCGAGCAAATTCAAATGCGTGCCGGTGATATAAGAATGGAAGCAAATGCTGGTACATTATCAATACGTGCCGAAAAAGAAATGCAAATTGAAGCAGGCATTGGGATGTATCGCAAGGCACCATTTATGTGGGATCAAGCTGCATCTAATATGAATATTAAAGCAAACAATTTGAATATGACTGCCATCACTGATATGAATATTAAAGCTAACCAAGGTGTTTTAAATATATTTGGTGAATCTGATGTTAGTATACTATCAGGTACAAACCTTCAGGTAGAGTCAGGAGGTAACATTAGTGTTACCGCAAGTAGTACTGTTTATATTAATGATTATGTGAGTATGGCAGAAGGTGGAAACGCTACTGCAACAGAAGCAGTATTTGCCGAAGATGCTATTGGCGCAATTACACCAGAAATGCCTGAGCCACCACAGAAATCAACTTCCGTTAAAGCAACTGCAGCAAATCAATATGGAATGCGTACACCCGCTTCAATTTTTCAATCAGATGATGGGGAACCAGCATAATGAAACTTAAGGAGAATAGTTGTGACAGCTTGTAAAGATCCAGATCCGTTTATTCCATCGGCTCTAAAAGCTTCAACCGTTTTAACGCCAGGTGGAACTTCACCATCAGTAGAATTGTTTGTTGATAGTAAAGGTAATTATACTAAACAAGCAATTAATAAAATGGCATTTGATATTGCTGGTTTTAATTCTACTAGTAAACCTATTAATGTTGTTGCAAAGGCTGTTGAAAAATACGGTGAACAATTATATACGCAACTTAACAATTTTAATAATACATTTATTAAAGAAGATTACATTGTTAAAGAATTGCCGAAATTTAAATACCTCGGCCCACGGTTAGAAAAAAGTCCAATAACTGATATTGAATTTGCATCTTTCCTTGAAAGTCAAGGCTATACACCATTTAGTTTTGGTGTTGCAACTGCAAATGATTATGCAAGTCTTTTAGATCAACTTGACGGTTTCTTTGCTGGTGGTTTTTCATTAGCAATTGCTGGTGGGTTGTGTGGCACATTGCCAAACGTCTTTGGTGCTATTAATTCATTCTTTGATAAGATCGGTCAAGTAGGTAACCTTCTTAATGATGCTTTATCATTTTTATCAAAACTTAAAAACATTGAAAATCCATTAGAGGCATTGTTTGAAAAGATTAAAGTAAAAGCATTAATTGAAGCTATTAAAGATAAACTTGTTGGTATGTTTGATTCTGTTGTAAAGCAAGTACAATCAGCAATTAAGAACTTTGATTTAGGTTCATTAATTCAAGGTATTACAGGACCTTCTTTAAAAGGTATCACAGGAGCATTTCTTAAAATCAGAGATAAAGCATTGGCTTTCTTTGAAAAAACTAATATTCAATCTATTAAAGACAAACTAACTGGTTTGTTTGATTATGCGGTTGGATTGTTTGCCAATCCTGGCATTGGTGAAATTCAATTTCTTATCTCACGTTTCTGTGGATTACTAACAGGTGTTGAAGATCAGGTTAATAAAGTTAAAGAACCACTTACAACATTTGCCGATGATCTTAAAGCAGCCGAAGAAGCATTAACAGTTCAAGGAAATGCTGCAACCGCTCAAGTAATTGCAGCTAATGGCACTCGAACACCACCTGAGGTCCTTGAAGAAAGAATAAATAATCAACAACAGTTACACACAGAAAGGGTAGAACAATCTATAGCAGACTCTACACGTGATGGGCAGGTTTGGCAACCACCCGAAGCTTCAGTACCGCCAGGTCAAATTGAAGTGTCGACTTTGCCGCCAGTAAACCCAAATATATATGATGGATCCGTAAGACCTGTACCAAGACCAAGAAGTTATGGCGATCGGCAAATTAGTGCTGATGAAGTAATGGATGTTTTTCCAACGTTTGAAGATTTGATTGAAAATACAAATCGTTATATTTGGATTGATGCTAATTATAGTGCAAGAGCACTTTACGGTGATGCACAAATGAGAGCAAATAATGTATTGCCGCATTATCAAACATTTTGGACAAGCTGTGGGCCAGCAGAACGGTTAGCATTAATGAGAACACTTATTGAATGGGATGGTCCAAAAGTACAATTAGTAAGCGGATATAGGTCACCGGCATATAACAGATTTTTAAGAGATGTGGTGGGAATTCAGAACGTAGCGATACATTCAAAGCACACGGCAGGGATTGCGTTTGATTTAGATTGGGGAACTTACCCGAGTGGAAGGAACGAATTAATGGCGATTGCACAAGCAAATGGTTTTTGGGGATTAGGAGTATACGAAGCGCCTGGGAGTACATTCTTACATATAGACCACAGGGATCGAAAAGATGCAGCAACATGGTACAGATAAATGGTAGTTAATTTAATAACCGCAAAATCAAAAAAGATTTCGCTTTATCAGGATTTTAAAAAGAATCTTGAATTAAGTCCAATATCTTCAGATATTACATTAAACAAAGATGATGAATCAGTTAAAGAAGCAATACGGAATTTAATACTAACCGACCGTGGTGAAAGATTAATGCAACCAAACCTTGGTGGCAATATAAGAGCAATGCTTTTTGAAAATCTAACACCTGCAACCGTTAGGCTAATGGAAGAACAGGTTAGAACAACTATTGAATTATACGAACCCCGGGCAGAACTCATTGATGTTACCGTTTCAGCAAACCTTGACTCAAATGAGGTTGCAATCACAATAGAATTTTACGTTACGAACGACGAGCAGCCAGTATCGCTAAGCGTGTTTCTAGAGAGGACAAGATAAAATGGCTAAATTAAATATTACGGAATTAGATTTTGAGAATTCAAAACAACAGCTCAAAAATTATTTAAAAGGTCAAACTCGATATAAAGATTATGACTTTGATGGGTCAAACCTATCGGTCTTAATGGATGTGCTTTCATATAACACGTATCAGAATAACTTCTATACCAATATGGCAATGAATGAAATGTTTATTGACAGTGCGGTATTGAGAAACTCAGTTATTTCACACGCCAAGGAATTGAATTATTTACCACGTTCAAGAACATCGGCACGTGCTATTGTAAACGTAACAATTAATGATGATACTGTAATCGGTCAAACTATTACAATTGAAGAGAATGCGGCATTTACAACATCTTATCTTGGTGTAAATTACGAATTCGTTTCTGATAAAGCATACGTTGCTCGCAAAACCGCACCAGGTGTTTTTGTTGCAGAAAATGTAGAAATATTTGAAGGTCAAATGCTAACAAGCTTTGAAAGAGAAGGTTACTTTGTTGATGTTGACGGAACACTAAGAGTTATCCTTTCAAACGAAAATGCTGATACCGAATCACTTTCAGTGTTTGTTGATGCCGAAGCAAGTGATGACGCAAACCAATATATTCGTAAAAACAATATCTTTGGTGTAGGACCACTCGATAAAGTATTTTATGTTGAACCATATTACGATGGCCGATATACTATTTACTTTGGTAATAATAAGTTTGGTATGCAACCAACAGAAACACAAGATATCCGTGTTAAGTATAGAATTTGTTCAGGATCAGAACCTAACGGTGCAAGTTTGTTCTCAATTAATATTACAAACACTGGTACAACAACAGTTACGACGGTAGCACCAGCAACAGGTGGTGCTGAACAAGAATCAATTGAAAGCATTCGTTACTTTGCTCCAAAATCAATTCAAATTCAAGAACGTGCTATTACAGCGTCGGATTATGAAATTTTGTTAAAGCAAAGATTTCCTGAAATCCAAGCAGTTGCAGCATATGGCGGTGATGAATTAAATCCTCCACAGTTTGGTAGAGTTGCAATATCAATTTATCTAGGACAAGGTGAAGATCAGCTATCATCAACCTTATCTAATACATATGTTGATTACTTAAAAGATAAAACACCACTTGCGGTTGAACCTGTATTCGTAGCAACAAATTACTTATACTCAAATGTAACTGTTAATGCTTATTACAATGCAAAGATTACTCGTAAGTCAGTAGGTGAACTTGAAACTATTATCCGTAATATCATCTCAAATCACGTTATAGTTAATCTTGATGACTTTAATAAAAGGTTGAGATTGTCCACGCTATCATCTGAAATTGATGCAGGTGACATTTCAATTTTGAGTAACAAAGTAACTGCTTGTCCATATATTGAATATTCACCGGCACTGAATGTTTCGGAAAACCCAGTGTTTAAGTTTGAAGCAGAAATCATTAAACCATATCCTTTCAAATTGGCAACAGGATTTAAGGATTATAAACCATCTATTATCAGTGGAACATTTTCATACGATAGTGTTAATGTTTATCTGCAAGATGACGGTGCTGGTAAAATTCAAATGATTACATCTGATGTTAATAACCCGCAAGTTGTTATCCCAAACCTTGGTACAGTGAATTATACAACAGGTGAAATCAAATTAATTGGCTTTAAGACAGATGGTTATACAGGATCAGCAATTAAAATTATTGCGGAAACAAAACGAAATGATATTAAAGCACCTAAAGGTAGATTGTTTACAATCCGTGACACTGACGTAACAGTTAATATTATTGATGAGAGCGCAACCGCAACAACCGTGGCAGCGGGAATAACAACCTCGAGTTCGAGTTCATCTTCATCAAGTAGCGGGAGCAGCGGTTACTAATGTCTGAAATAGAAAAAAATATAGCATTTAGAATTAAGCAACAGTTTCCCGGCATTTATCGTGAAGATGGCGCGGAACTTATTCAATTAGTTGAAGATTATTACAGGTTCCTTGAAACTGAAACAAATAATGCGACGCATAATTCTCGTCGTATGTTTGAATACCGTGATATTACAACAACTATTCAGGAAATGCTGGTATTTTTTCAAAAGACATTCCTACAAGATCTGCCTCTTATGCCAAATGCCGAGGTACGGTTTATTGTAAAAAATATCCTTGATCTGTACCGAGCAAAAGGTACTGAAGGCGGCATTAAGTTATTCTTTAGAATATTTTATGCCGAGAATGCAAAGGTTGAATATCCCGCAAAGCATATGTTTAAAGTATCAGACTCTCAATGGAAGAATGGTACTTATCTACAAATGATCCCAAATAATGGTAGCTTTACAAGTGCCGAAGGATTAGAATATTCTTATTCTGATGTTATTAATAAAAACATTCGTGGTGCCGTATCAGGTGCTAAAGCGGTTGTTGATAAAATTAACTTTATTCTATTAAACAGGACAATCCTTCCTATTGTTTATATCAATAATCCAAAAGGACAGTTTCAAAAATACGATGACATTGTTGCTAAAATTAACGGTGAAGAAGTTTCATTCGGTCGTGTTAACGGATCACTTTCCGATATTGAAATTGATACACAGTATGGTGGGACAGAAGGAAATTCAGTAGGACAGTTATATAATGTAGAAAGTGATCTTGGTGTTGCCGGTAAAGTTATTGTTACTGAAGTTTCTGATATCGGAAAAGGTGAAATAATATATAACTTAACTGACGGCGGTTGGGGTTATACAATTGCAGGTACGAGCCTGTTAGTTTCAGATCAAGTTATTGTTTTACCAAACCCAGATTTAGATTTTGTTATAGGTGAAACACTTACCGATACTGCATCAAACGTCGGTACTGTTACAGGTCAAAATGCAAATGCGGTTGGTGTAAGAATGAACCCGGGTGACAATTTTGATATATCAAGAGAAATTGGAACAAACGATAGAGCAATTAATTTTAATCTTTCTGGTGTTCTTACAGTTTCTGCTAAAAACTCAACATCTCCTGGACCAATCCTACCTGAAAATAACACACCTGCAACCGATGTTCAAGTTGGGTCATTGTCAAATATAGAAACAGTTAATCTGATTACTGATATTATTGGTGACTTTACGAATGTTTTAATTAATAGTACAAATTATAATACCGTACCACCTGCACTACAACCAATGTCAGGTACTGCCGATCCCGTAACATTAGCAACACCAATTAATCAGGCGTTTGGACTTCAAGCATTTGAAATGGGAACGATTAACGAATTTATTAACATTAACCCAGGTGAAGATTATACCAATGATGCGTTTGCAATCATTCGAGATTACACAACAAATATCTTTGATAGGTTTGAACAGATTATTTCTTTTACTACATTTGGCTCAGGGTTTTCAGTTGGTGATACAATTACACAAGCAGTTTCAGGTGTGAGCGGAATTATTACTGGTGTTAATTCTCAAAAGTCATATCTTAATGTGAGAGCATATTCGTATTATGGTTTTGATAACACAAATGTTATTACTCATAAAGGTAACAACTATACGCCACTTGTAGTATACCGTGATTATGATTCAGAAAAAGCCGGTGAAAACGCCGACATAGAAACTGAAACATTTTTCACAAGAGGTAGAATTACCGCGGTTGATGTTTATAATTCAGGCCTTGGATATGTTGACAATGAGTCTGTCTTTATTACAGATGATGCCGGAGTGATTCAAGCAAAAGGTACAGCATCAGCAAGAACTCAAGGTACAACATCAGGTTTCTGGGCTGAAAAGAATTCACACTTAAATGGTTATGAACAAAATCAAGCAGGTACTTTAAAATACTTTGACGCATCAATGCGTTTGCAAGATTCAGATTATTACCAAGAATATTCATATGAGATCCAATCTGTTGTATCAAGGGAAACATATGAAGAACCGCTAAGAAACATTGTCCACCTTGCCGGGACAAAAATGTTTGATAAGTTTTCATGGCAAAAAGAATTTAGTGCAGTTGTAACGCACCGTTTTGGGCTTAACATTACTGAAGATTATATACCAGGTGGTGATCCTGTTGTTGGTCCAGGTCAAATTGTTGGGGATCAAAGTATTCGAGTTGATACCGCGGTACTAACGGCAGACAATGGTGTAATAACAGTTGACATAGTTAACGGATAAATAGCATAAAGCTATAGGAGATAGAGATGGTCAAGCAAATTATCGGCGTCGGCGCAAGCGCCAATGACGGAACAGGTGATATTTTAAGGACCGCGTTCCAAAAAACTAATAGCAACTTTACTGAGTTATATGATGGACTGGGTGAAATTGTTGTCCCAACATCATTAACTGGGTTGGGTATTACTGACGGAACAAACGGTCAAGTATTAACAACAAACGGCGGTGCAAATTTCACGTTCCAAACATTGGGACTTTTGAGTTTAGGTATTACCGACGGAACAGCAAACCAAGTACTTTCCACGGATGGTGACGGAACATTTACATTCGTTAACCAAACAGGCGGTGGTGGTTCAACTTATACTGACTCTGATGCAATTGCCGCGGTTGTTGGCGCTGATTTGGATATGGGCGGAAACAAAGTATTGTTTGGTAACGTCTACGATGCAGTAAATGATTTGCCTTCAGCTGGCGATTATCACGGTATGTTTGCTCACGTACACGGAACAGGCGCAGCATACTATGCACATGGTGGTGCGTGGGTTGAACTCGCAAATGCTGAAGATCTTGGCGGTGGTGGCGGTAGTTCACTACAAACAAGAACAACAAAATCTGCAACGGCATCATCACTTGCAGATGAAGCAACAACAAATTTAACTATAAGTGGATTTAAAGGTTATGCGTTATACTCAATTGAAACATCTCACGCGGCATGGGTTAGATTATATATCGACACGACTGCACGTTCATCAGATTCAACTAGAACTATCAATACCGATCCTACACCAGATGCTGGGGTTATTGCCGAGGTAATTACAACCGCGGGACAGAAAGTAGATTTTGGTCCTGCAGTTATTGGTTATTGTTCAACAGGTACAGATATCTATGCCACGGTTACAAACAAATCAGGTGGTACTGAAAATGTCGCAGTTACATTAACTGTTCTTCAATTGGAGAGTTAAGAATATGAAAGAGTGGATTATCACACTTCATAATAAAGAAGACCTTGAAGATTTCTATAATGATATGGAAACACCTGGAGGTAAACTTTATATTCCTGGGCGCGCTGTTCAATGTTCTGATAAACGACCAATTAGTCGGAACACGCATTATATGCTTGAAGATGATGAAGTTGATTTGATCCGACAAGATCCAAGAGTTTGGGATCTCGACTTAAAAGAATTAATTGACTTTACAACAAAACCAGCATATAAAATTACTAACGGTGATTTTGCAAAGGACTTTAATCTTGATAGTGGTGACACTAACTGGGGTTTGCTACGGCACGTTGAAGAATTGAATAGAAGCAATTGGGGTGATCCTGGGACAAGCCTTGTAGTTGATGATGTAGAAATTACTTCCTCAGGTAAAAATGTTGATGTTGTAATTGTAGACGGTCATATTGATCCAGCCCACCCAGAGTTTGCAGTAAATCCAGACGGTACTGGCGGTAGTAGAGTTGTTCAAGAAAACTGGTTTTCACACGGCGGTTCAGGAACTTATGTATACGATCGTTATGGTTCTTATACAAATGTCGCGGATAGACAGGATAATAATCACGGCTGCCATTGCGGCGGAACGGTTGCAGGCAATACTCAAGGATGGGCACGAGATGCTAATGTCTATAACATTAGCCCATATAGCACAAACCCAAACGGCTCCATAAATATTTGGGATTATATGAGAGAATGGCATAATACAAAACCAATCAATCCCATAACAGGTAGAAAAAATCCAACAATATCAAATCACAGTTATGGATCATCAATTGAAGTTGGTTACTCAGGAGATTATAATACAGGTTTAGTAACTCGTGTTAATTTCCGTGGTGTTGATTTTAATCCTGGGCGTGATTTAACTGCTGCGGAATTACAGGACCGTGGATTTTATGCTTCATCAACATCAGGTTTTTCTATACCAAACTATTTCACATCAAGGTTTGCTGACATACAAGATGCAATTGATGATGGAATTATAGTTGTTTGCTCGGCAGGTAATGATGCATGGAAAACAGTTAAATCTACAGATCAAGATTATAATAACTCATATTATATGACTTACAATGGTACTAATTATTTTTGGTATCTACACCGAGGCACTGGATCAGCTGCAGGATTTGCTAATGCAATTAACGTAGGCGCAATGTCAAATAACGTGGCTGAAGATAAAGCAATCTTTTCAAACTGCGGAAGCCAGGTTGATATCTTTGCTGCAGGTGAAGCTATTCAATCATCATTGCATAGTGGTTATGGTGCTGATGCCAGAAACAGTACTTATAGGCTTGGTAAATATCAAGGGACAAGTATGTCAGGACCACAAGTTGCAGGTGTTTTAGCTATACTTGCTCAACAAGATCCTAATATGACACAAACAGAAGCACAAGCTTGGTTGGACACAGTTTCAACATACGATGAGATGTTTGATAGTGAGGCAGATGATCCAATGGATACCGATAGCCTTCAAGGTGCACCTAATAAAATTTTACGTTGGATTAATCAAAGACCTGCAGCTGGTAAATCATTCCCAGTGGTAAATTTCAAACCAAGACCGACAGCCTCCATTGTATGGCCACGTGGTCGAGTTAGGAAAAGAGGATAAGCCAATTGTATATAAATAAGAAAAAGTGGAAGTGAACAAATGTCAGAAGTACTTACATCAAGTTTAAATACCGATACACTGAGGTTGTTTAAAGACGACATTCAGGCAAATGATTTTTATATTTTTGTTTCCTCAGTTACAACTGGGCTTAATAGGTTGTCCGCGGTCGACTCACAATATAATAAAAACTTATTTCTTGAAAAAACACTATTCGGTAAAGAAATTTCTAACGATGACGTAAAATATTTAATTAAATATTATCCTTGGCAAAAAGGTCAAGTTTATATTCAATACGATGACCGTGTTAACCTTGACGGTGAAAAGTTTTATGCCGTTGTTGGTCCGACAAGTAATGACACAGGTGATTATAGAATTTATAAATGCCTATATAATAACGAACTTGCTGAAGTTGACACCCCTCCAAACTATTCAGCAGCTACACCAAATCAAATTTATGAAACTGCTGACGGTTATGTATGGAAATTTATGTATGCACTAACACAATCAGAGTTTGAAGCATACAATGCGGTCGGTTATATTCCTATTATGGGTGACTTTGATGTTGACCCAACTGCAAATGCGTCATATGTTGACACAGGATCAAAGGTCGACCAAATCTTTGTTGAAAATATTGTAGGCAATTACGGCTATCCATTTGAAAATGGTGTTATTGCTGAAAATGGTGTTTTAACAGCAGGTGAACTTATTATAACAGGTTCAACATTGCAGGAAATCGCAGATTATTATGCGGGTATGGCAATTTACGTTACTAACATTAACGGCCAAAGCTTTTTGTATGATATTGGATCTTATTCATATAATGCTTCAACACAAAAAGCAACAGTTTTTGTTGTAGGTGATCCA
>Ga0181380_1000344_pt1 | contig 21146 bp, 21 predicted proteins | sample 3SPOviralmetaG_FD_130116 | JGI IMG/M metagenome (GOLD analysis project Ga0181380, IMG submission 130116) | Marine viral communities from the oligotrophic San Pedro Time Series (SPOT) site, San Pedro Channel, CA, USA - 3 SPOT_SRF_2009-08-19 | ecosystem: Environmental > Aquatic > Marine > Strait... | reverse complement strand
TCATCATCGATGACACTTACCAGACGCCGAAACTCACCCCAACAGCCGCCAGACTATCCGCACAGTACTTGCGCGGGGAACTGGACGAGACCAAGCAAGACGAGTACCGCATAAAACTTGCGGGGGCACACTCCCTGCTGGAAGCATTGCGGGCAGTACCCGTCGGGCAGGACGCGCTTGCACCTGTGTCAAATCTTGACGACTACAGGGGGGCTGACCATGATTAGCATCGCCGGACTTCTGCTAGTCGTTTCTATTGCGTTTCTTGTCTGGCTGATTATTGAGGAGTACCGATAGCCAGCAACACTTCGGGAACCTCCCGCCGAGAAGCCCTCCAGCTTAACCGCTGGGGGGTTTTTTCGTGGGCACGGGGGAATAATACCTAGCGGGCTGATATCGCTCTGTTATCACGTTGTGTGGCTTGTCGGGGATAATGCGCCGATGTGCGCCCGACGGTGCACTTTTTGGGGGGCAGGGGGGGTGCAAAATGAATTCCCCTACTTGTCGCGCGGGCACACGCGCATTATGACCCGTCGGGACAACCCGTCGGGGCTAGTAGGGCGTTATGGCGGGGAAACTGCGATGCCACGGCATCACCGATGGGGAAATATATTTACGACCGACTAGGGCGGGCAAGGGACACCCCACCCCCCAGTACATGTGCATGCAATCCAGCGATATTTTTTGTAGTTTTAGGGGTGTGACATTTGTGCAACCGTCGCAACATATAGGGAGACCCCCCAGTTTCCCAATAAAAAACCCCCACTGGGATCAGTGAGGGGTCCAATCTGCAACATTTAGGGTACCCTATAGGGGTCTGGGAGGATATGGTGTATCTCCCGGCGGGTTACTCCCTGAGTATACATGTGGATTTCGCGTTTGTCAACCCCAAAAACACCCCCCGGTGCATTTTTCTAGGAAAATACCCGTAAATGCCCCCTCTAATTTTATTTTTTGGTAAAAAAGGGTTGACATATTGGTTTTAACCACTAGAATATGTAGTAGGGCCACTGTGTAACGGCAAAAGAGAAACAATTATAGACAATATAGTCTTTTACTGCCTCACATGTCCCACTTCATATCAAAAGAGTCCCATGAATCTGTTACCCCAACAGCGTAAGAAGGTGCCACTCAGCGAGAAACAGGAAAAGTTCCTCGACGAGTTGTTCGACAACGGCGGCAACACGAAGGCTGCAGCCATAGCTGCGGGCTATGCAGAGGGTTCTGCCAAATGGTTGCGCGATAGGTTGTCCGACGAGATCATCGAACGCAGTAAACACGTCATGGCAGCACACGCAGTAAAGGCCGTTAACCGGATAGTTGCAACAATAGACGATGATGGCAGCGAACCACGCGCCGAAGTGCGTCTACGGGCTGCTGAAGCCCTCCTGAACCGTGTTGGACTCGGCAAACAAGAAACAGTTAACCACAATGTACAGGCAGTACACGGCGTAGTTCTGTTGCCGCCTAAAAAGGAGATACAGATCGATGGATGACACAAAAGTATACGCTGCCAATAGCACTTCACGTTCTGCAGACGGTTCAGGTTCAGAAATAAGTGCTGAAGCTGCTACACGAGGCACTCCCGAACAAGCAGCCGATATGTACAAACGTCAACAAGAGCAGCTTGAGGAACAGAAGAAAACAATCCGTAAACGTGCCCTTAAAATAGATCCAGATAACTACACCCCCAGCCGTGACTGATGATGAGAATCCCACTCCGCCCAAACGTCCACGTGGGCGACCTAAGAAGGATCCCGATGCCCCGAAAGCATCGTACCATCTTTCCCGTGCAGAAACAGCCCGCCGTGAAACTCAAAAGAGAATACGCCGTAATAAGAAAAAAGCGGACAAACTAGAAGGCCAAGCCAAACGCTACCGTCAAGTTGTTCGTGAACAGAAGAAAGCCGCACAGAATGTCGAAAATGCTCTCAACGGTGAAAAGTCACGTGTTATCGATCAGGGTGAGATTAACAGCCTCCCTAAATCAGTTCGAGATCTCGTTGAAGATTCTGAGGTGGTATTTAAGCCTAACGATGGCCCTCAGTTTGATTTCCTCTCGGCTCCAGAGCAAGATGTCCTGTATGGCGGAGCGGCTGGCGGGGGTAAATCTTTCGCTCTCCTTGCGGACCCTCTTCGTTATTGTCATAATGCTAATTTTCGTGGCCTTCTGCTCCGCCGCACTCTAGACGAGCTAACAGAGCTTATCGACAAATCAAAACAACTGTACCCCAAAGCGTTCCCCGGTGCAGTGTTCCGTGAATCCAAATCAACGTGGAACTTCCCCTCTGGGGCAACTCTCTGGTTCACCTATCTAGAAAAAGACCGTGACGTTACCCGCTTTCAGGGTCAAGCGTTTGCGTGGATAGGCATCGACGAGATAACACAGTATCCGTCCTCTTACGTGTGGGACTACCTACGCTCTCGTCTGCGTACGACTGATCCGGAACTCATGGGGCAACTCTCCATGCGTTGCACAGCCAACCCCGGTGGGGTAGGAGGCTGGTGGGTCAAGAAGATGTACATCGACGCAGCACCGCACAATACGACATATCCGGCAATAGATATCGAAACAGGCAAACCGTTCGTGTGGCCTGTCGGTCACGAGAAAGAGGGAGAGCCTCTGTTCTATCGCCGCTTTATCCCCGCACGTCTTACCGACAACCCATACCTCATGGCGGACGGACAGTACGAGGCGATGCTACGCTCCCTCCCAGAGGTAGAGCGCAAGCGTCTTCTTGATGGGGACTGGGACGTTGCCGAAGGTGCAGCGTTCCCAGAGTTTAGCAGGGTTCGCCACGTGGTTGATCCCGTAGAGTTGCCAACCAACTGGCCTCGCATCAGAGCCGCTGACTACGGCTACAGTTCTCCGTCATGTGTCCTGTGGGGCGCAATCGACTGGGACAACAACATCTGGGTCTACCGTGAACTCTACGGCAAGGGTATGACAGGCGAACAGCTTGCCAGCCGTATCATGGAGATGGAGGCAGACGATCAGCCACCACACTACACGGTGCTTGACTCCTCCTGTTGGAACAAGACTGGGCTAGGCCCGTCTATTGCAGAAACAATGATACGGTGCGGCGTGAGGTGGACACCCTCTGACCGGAACCGTTTAGCGGGTAAGATGGAGATCCACCGTCGTCTGTCGGATGATCCGTACACCAACGAACCCCGTATGAAGATATTCAACACCTGTCAGAACACAATCAAACAACTGTCAGGTATTCCGCTGTCTAAGAACAACAGCGAAGACGTAGACACAAAGGCTGAAGACCACGCCTACGACGCACTGAGATATATGCTAATGACAAGAACATCAGGATACGCAACGATCAACAATCAGCTTCGCGGCATCAAAGACCGTGTGTATCAGCCGATGGATTCGACGTTCGGGTACTAAGGTATGGCAGAACTAGCAGACAAACTACGCAACAAGACTTTAACGGTAGGAGAGGCATTAGATCTTGCTGTTAAAGATGCTCCTGAATCGCGTATCAAGAATATCAAATCCTTCGGAAACAAACTGAAGAAGTTAGGCATCGAAGATGCTTCTCCGTTTACGTCTATCGGTGAAGCTGCTAACTTAGAACTTTTAGCCAAAGAAAAAGGTCAGCCTTTTGCTGCATTGACCACTGTTCAAAACGCAATTAACGGTGCTGCTGCTGCTCAAGATATAGAAAATCCATTCCCAGACTATTCCGCTAAAGCACAGTCAGCGGGATTAATTGCAGGTAAACAACTGCGTGGCACCAAAAAGTTTGAGGCTGTTCCTGAAGCTAAAATTACTTTACCAGCCATCGTTGAAACTATCAGCAAAGTTGAAGATCCTCAAACTCGTGCTGCACTATCTCTTAATTCCCTTGTGCCTCTTCGTCCCGGCGAAATTGCAAATATGACTTTAGACGATATTAACCTTGAAACGGGAATGTTGAAGGAAAAAGTTCGAGGTCAAAAAACACAAGCCAAAATAAAGATTCCGGGTGTTGCACTTGAAATCATTAGAGACGCTGCAGAATTAGCAGAACAAGAAGGTAGAACGAATATCTTCGATACAACTGTTAGTAAGATGACAACCGCAATCAACGCTCCGGGCGGTTTGCGGGACCAGCTAAAACCATACGCTTCTGAGATGGGGCGTGAAATTCAAGGTGCGGCAGATTTCCGTAAACTTATTCCATCAATTATTGCTATGGAATTAGGGTACGCGCAAGAAGCAAGTGAGATTATGGGTCACACCTCTGCTAGTCAGACACTAGATTCTGTAGCTAAAATGTCGTCGGAACATTATGTATCTCGTATTCTCCGTCAAGGAGAAGAAGCACGTCCCACCATTGCTCTACGTGCCTTGCAGAATATGTATGGTGAAGTTTTAGGTCTTGAAACTCTTAATGAGCTACCTGCTTCCTTAAACGTGTCAGCTAAACGTATCGAACTTAGCAATGAAGCTATTCCGATTGTTCGTGAAGAGGGCGACATTCTTGCTCCAAGTGAACGACGAGAATTGACACCCGAAGAAAAACAACTTATTGAAGACCGCCGTAAACTAGCATCTACTCAAATTGAAGCTCAAACTGCACAAGCAGGTGCTGACATAGAAGCGGCAGAAACAGCAAGACAACAGGCTATTGTTGAGCGCGGTCCTATCAGTGAAGAAGCCGCTCGTATAAAATCTGAAGAACAAGAAACTAAAAATCAAGCACGTCGGGATATTCGAGAACAGAAAAAGGTTGAAACCGCCGCCGCTGAAAAACAGGCGCGAGGCGAAACACTAGATAGAGGCATAGCAGCTTTTAAAAATGCGTTTGATAAGACCCTCAAAGCTGTAGGAGTTTTGGCTGTTGGAGACGTGGCAGCTAGAACAGTTTCCTCTGCAATGGAGGGAAAGTATGGACAGGCAGCGGCGACTGCTGCTGAATTAGCCGTACCTCTTCCTACAGGAGAAATGTACGAAGATATCGCTGATCCTGAAAAGAGACAGCTTAGACAAGAACAACAAACAAGATATGGCGAAGGAAAGCCTGTCTTTGGAGAAACAGTGCAGAGAGGTGCACAGAAAGTTCGTGAGCAAGTCGGTAGACTGTTCAACGAAGAAGAAGACCCAGAAGAGTTGCTTCCGGGAGAAGCCCCCCTCAGAAAGGGTGCTGCATCCGAGATGGAAGACATACTACGGGTCAATATTACAAAATAGGAGTAGACAAAATGCCGGGTAATAACTATAATTATGGTGCGGGCTACATTATGGGTCAAGACAAACAGTCTGTTGATCAAAACGTAGGCGAAACCCAACTGTACCGTGAATCATTAGAGTTTGATACGAAAACTGCACAAGGCGTTCTCACTGAGGACATGCCTAAGAAGCAGACCAAGCCTACTGACACAGGTATTATGAAACAGGCTGAAGATCACAGCATCTACGGCTAATCCAAAGGGGCCACTATGGACGAGGATATGATGCCATCTGGTGACGATCAACCAGATGTGATTGACAACGCTGAAGAGATAGCCCCCGGACTTGCAGGTTTGATACAGGAACGGTTCCGCTCTGCGGAGACGGGCCGCTACAACCACGAGCAACGCTGGTTGCAAGCCTACAAGAACTTTCGGGGTAACTTTAACGACGGGACGACGCAGTACCGCGATTCCGAACGTTCGAAAGTCTTTCTGAAAATAACAAAGACAAAGGTCTTGGCAGCATACGGTCAGATCGTTGATATCCTGTTCGCTAACAAGAAGTTTCCGCTGACAGTTGAGAACACACCTGTCCCAGAAGGGATTGCTGAGTTCGCACATATGGAAACGCCCCTTGATCAGGCTCAACCCCAACCAGATCCATTCGGGTTTGACGGTGATGGTCGGGAGATACCTCCCGGCGGCACAGAAGCCGTAGAGTCTGAAAACTTTCTTGGTGGACTCAAGGACGAGTACGCCGGACTTCCTCTGCGTGAGGGCAAAGCCCGTTTGGGAGAGCCTCAGATCTCTCCTGCCGCTGAAGCAGCCCGTCGTCTTGAAAAGCACATCCACGATCAGCTTCTCGATTCTAACGCAGTCAACGTCATGCGTACTGCTGTGTTCGAGTCAGCATTGTTCGGGACAGGCATCGTCAAGGGTCCTCTCAACTTCCAGAAGACAGTGTGCCGTTGGCAACGAGACGAAGAGGGACAGCGTGTGTACAGCCCGTTCGAGAAGGTTGTGCCCCGCATCGAAGCTGTATCCGTGTGGGACTTTCACCCAGACCCCTCCGCTACAAGTCTAGAGGACGCAGAGTACGTCATTCAGCGTCACCGCATGAACCGCCAACAGCTACGTGCGCTACAGCAGCGTCCATTCTTTGATAAAGAAATTCTTGCTGATGTTATTGCTAACGGTCCAAACTATACGGACAAGTATTACGAGGATACTGTTCGCAACGACGAGAATGACCCTGCATATCAAGACAATCGTTTTGAGGTTCTAGAATACTGGGGCGTACTTGACGCTTACTTTGCCAAAGAGATTGGCATGGACATTCCGGCTGGCATGGACGATCTTGACCAGCTTCAGATCAATGCTTGGGTCTGTGGTCCTCGCGTTCTACGCTGTGTGTTGAATCCGTTTACTCCGGCGCGTATTCCGTATTGCGCCATGCCGTTCGAAGTCAACCCGTACAACATCTTTGGTGTTGGCGTAGCTGAGAACATGGAAGACGCACAGATGCTGATGAACGGTCACATGCGTATGGCGATTGACAACCTTGCTCTCGCTGGCAACCTTGTGTTCGACGTAGACGAGGCGGCTCTGGTTCCCGGACAGAACTTCGATATCTTCCCCGGAAAGATCTTCCGACGACAGTCGGGAGTTACAGGGACAGCAATCAACGGGTTGAAGTTCCCCAACACGGCTGGTGAGAACATTCAGATGTATCAGATCGCCCGTCAGCTTGCCGACGAAGAGACAGGTATCCCGTCTATCATGCACGGGCAAACAGGCGTTACGGGTACAGGGCGCACGGCAGCGGGTCTGTCGATGCTGCTAGGCTCTGCCAGCCTGTCTATGAAAACAGTAATTAAGAACATCGACGACTTCATGTTGAAGCCTTTGGGAGAAGCATACTTTCAGTGGAATATGCAATTCAACGATGACGCTCCGGACATTGTAGGGGACTTGGAGATCAAGCCTCGCGGTGCCGCAGCAGTCATGCAGAAGGAGGTACGCACACAGCGTCTTACAGCGTTGTTGCAAACGGTAGCTAACCCGATGTTGGCTCCGTTCATCAAACTACCTAACTTGATGCGAGAGCTTGCGATATCTCAGGACATTGATCCTGATAGTCTGGTCAACAATATGGACGAGGCCGCACTCTACGCCGAAATGCTCAAAGGACTACAAAATGCTCAACAAGGAACAGGCCCGGAAGGTGGCCCCGCTACTCAGCAACCAACAGGCATGGGAGGGGCTGGAGGCGTACCTCAAGGACCTCCACCAACTGACGATTCGGGGGTTGGTGATGGCACAATCGGAACCGGAGTTGCGCCAACTGCAGGGGAAAGCGGCTTTACTGGAAATGCTCCTGAAGTTGAGACTTGATCACGCAGCAGTTATGAAACAAGAGAATGTCACAAACAGAACTTGATAACTCATTTTTGACGACGGGGCTCCCTACAGATCAGAGCACCCCGGATCTTGATGCTGTCGAGTCTCCTGAACTAGATTTCTCTGCTGTTGAGTCGCCTAGTGTAGACTCACCCGGATTGTTTGAATACGAAGGGCCGTTTGGTGACTTCACACGCCCCGATGATGACCTTTGGTTTGAAATTAGACGTAAAGCACGGCGAGACCAACGCCTCTTCGAACGTAGACAAGTCATGGACTTCTATGAAAATTTTAATTTTGAAGAAGACGGAAGCATTAAATTTAAAGACGGTGGCACGTTTGATTTTGATTTTGATCTAGACATAGACCTTAGAGAATTAGGCTTTAAGCTCCCTGAGTGGAACCCGAAGCTAAAACTTGAAGATGCTATTCCGCGATTAAACTTTGGATACCTTTTAGAAAAGGACATGATTCCAAAATTTGACACTCCTGAATCTGTTAAGGAGTTTTTTGAAGGGGTAACATCCGGCTTAGATAACTTGATTGGTGGCATAGATTTAACCAATCTCGAATCTTTCAAAGACAATTTTGATGGGTATGGCAGCGCAGGTAAATCAGCTTATGACGCAATATCGCAAACTCTCAACTTCTACGAAAATCCGTCTTTGACAAATGCTGAAGGTCTTTTAAACAGTTTAAACAAAGCCTCTGAAACTTTTGAAAAAATTGGTTTTCAATCTGGCTCTGACCTTGCAAAGTTGTCTCCCAACCTATCAGGACTTCTTTTGGATGCGGGTGCTGTGAGTGACATAGCTTCATTTGTGGATGATCCTTCTTTGAAATCTGCGGCACAAGCCTACGGAAGCATGAATTTTCTTTTGGAAAATTACACTGATCTAGGAAGTATACCGGGTTCTCAGAGCGATATTGCTAAATTAGCGGGCAACGCAGTGACAGTAATAAACGCTGCTACGCAGTTAGATGATTTCTTCAAAGATCCAACTCTTAGCGGAGCCCTTACCACAAGTGCCGCTGTAGCAAATGCCGCCGCTGTATTTGGTAGCACGTCAACTGCGGCTACTGCAACAAGCATAGCCAATTTTTTAAATCCAATCACAGCGTTTGTTGCTGGTGTTGGTTTGATCAGGGGGCTCACCCACGACGCTGACTACACACGATCAGATGGAATTGTCTCCTACGGTAACGGTAAATTCAGTACAACATCCCTTAACGGTGCAGACGGTGGTCCTCTAGCTTTTAAACATTGGGCTGATGCTCACACATCCACTGCTGTAACCGGACTAAACTCCCTGATCAATGACTACGGTTTTACCGTAGATGAAAAAAAGATGGCTACTATATTTAATAGCCACATGAACAAATCCTATATAACAAACAACCCTCAGTATGCAAGGCAGGGAGGTAGGAATCACTCATCCAGTAACGTCGATATGGTTCTGTCTTTGCTGAAGGCCGGAGCTTTGAAACCGGGAGAGGATACCCCGCTTGTTTTGGTTCAGGATGAAGGCACGTTCGGATCGTTTATGGGCAGTTTCTTCAGGCAGATGACCAACGATGCCGCAACGTACATGATGGACAACGGCGGGTTTGTTTCACAACAATATAGACGAGGGGCTGGTCAACAGCGGAAAATAGAATCTCGAACATATCTCCCCTTCGCGGACAAGCAATCTGCACAAGCCTATATAGATACTAGAGGTATAGGACTTAAAAAGAGCGGTATGCAGGAGATCGGAAGTAGAAGAGTATACAAAACTCGGAGCATACCTATATTGGGTTTTAACGTAACTGGGCACACAATAAACTCTGACAACTCTATAAAACCCACCACTCTTACGTATAACGTCGGAGAGGGCACGGTGAAATACAGAAGCAAGTATACTCCTCAATACACCAGAACATTTAAAACAGAGGCACAAGCCAAAGCGTTTGTTTCTGCCAATAGCGGAGATGTTGTCGAAAAATATACTCGTCAAGAAGGTAGGTACAAAGAACGCACTGACTACGCCTACATACTGCATGAAGGCAAATACCTCATAGGCTCAAGAACCGTAAAGATTTAACATGCTAGAATATTTTTTAGACGATAACGATACATCCCGCGAGGCTCAGATCATACGAAGAGCCATGCTGGGTATATCAGGACGTAAGGTGGTTCCAACCACTGATCAGCAAGTCGATGGGATGATGGCTACTGCATCCACACAGGATCCTCCTAAAGCTCCCTTTGTTTCAGAATTACCTCCTGAAAAACCATCGTCAGCGCAGGCAGATCCAGTGTATGAGCGAGGACTAAAAGCAGAACAAAGTTTAATTGACTTTGTAAAAAAGGCCGCTGAAGAACCCGGAAAATCTCCTTCTAGAGGAGTTTTCGGTAGTTTCAGACCTGAAAGAGCAATAAGAAGTTGGTACGAAAATAATCCTGATCTTGCAAAAGATTATAATGCAGCCAATATACAGATAGGAAATGCCTCTGATCAAGAAGAGGTAATAGAGAAATTATCAAAAAACATTAATGATTCGCAACCGTTTGGATCGTTAGGTAGAGAAACTGTAAATGAAGACTTTCGTCTGCTGACTCCTATCCCCAAAGCAACAGGTGGTGTTTCTCAAGTTCCCACAGAAGAACCCATCCCGCAGGAGGCACCCAACGGACCTCCCTCTGGTGTTATTGGATCTCAGAACGCTTCGCCGGAGGAGACTGTAGCTGATGATATTCCGATGGAAGTACCAGAGGGAGCGTTCATCATCAACGCCGCCGCTGCAGAGGTAGCAGGATACGGTGACATCAAGAAGATGATTCTAGATGCAGTGGGTGTGGCCCGTCGGCTGGGTGTTGAGATATCTACAGGCGAGGACGAAGCCGGGGATGAAGAGGCAGTAGACCTGCTCGTGTCAAAGGGCGAAGTCTACATTGAGCCCACTCTGGCTAAGATTATTGGCTACGACGTTCTAGAGAAGATTAACAACAGAGGCAAACGTGAAGTAGCCCGCCGCCAGCAGGAGGCAGAGGCTAAACAACAACCACCGCAAGAACAGCCGCCGCAAGCTCCGCCACAGCCTCAGATGGCGCAAGAAGGCGGGTTCGTAAAAAAAAAGTTCGCTGATGGCGGAGAAATACCCCTAGAGAGTGAGCAAGATCTTTTTAACTTCATGTTGAAGCAACAGAGGGAGGTCCCTCAGAAAGAAGTAAACCCAATATCTGATGATGCTCTAGCACTCGCTGATTTGGAATTTGAAGTTGACATAGTTAACAGGTCTAAAAATGACCCTGTTCTACGTGCCGCATTTCAAGACGCTCAAGGCAGGATGCCAAGTGAATATATTGAAATGAGAAATATGAGTATTAGAGAGGCAGAACAGATCTTAGCATCTCAAGAACGCCCCAGTTTTTATGACGTTGAACGAGTTAACCGCGCAAAACGTGAAGGTTACAAAACTTTAGATAGCCCTAGTTTTGATTTTAAAGGTCAATATTCTCAAACTATAAAAGGGTTTGGCCCCGACAGAGACACAATATTAACACGGGCACACAGTGAACAAACTGATCCTACAGACGTTTCCGCAACCCTGTACCATGAATTGTTGCATAAAGGACATCAAAAACTAGTTGGAATACCTACAACTAGCTTTACAAGAGACAAAACAGGCACTCTTAAATACGTCCTTACAACGCCGGAACAAGCTGATCGTGCAAGACTTTTACATTTAGATGTTCATCGTAGAACTTACGAGGCTTACAAAGACGAGTTATCTTCGGAAGCATTAAAACTTTTTACTGCACAAGTATTTGACACTTACGGATCAAGAGCTACTCAGCCTTATATGCAGAAGTTTATAAAAAACTTAATTTCTTCTGAAGCCCCAGAAGTTAATCCTCGTGAAATTTTTAAGTTTAATATGCTAAAAAAGGATCTTATTCCCGATGATAAGGCGCGACCTATTGCAGACGCTGTATTCGCAGAAGTCGCAAAACTACCGCCAATACGCGCTTTAGATGAAGAATTAAAAACTGCTTATCAAAAGCAACGAAAGAATTCTCAGGGATTCATCCCTAAGAAGTAAGGACAGCTACCCGTCGCCAGCGGCCCTGTCTATATCACTAACCGAAGCAGCTACCCTTAATTGGCCCTGCAATGGAGAAGTATCATGGCAAAAGCAAAAGGCCACCGCGCCAACAAACCGAATGATTCCTTTGGAACAATCAACAATACAAACCTCTATCGTGGTTCTTACCGTGACGACGTGTACAAGGAAGACGAGGACGAGGAACAGGTAGAAGCCCAAGAAGCGGACCCCTCTGAGGAGGCTACTCCCGAAGAACAAGGTTTCTCCGACAAAAAATCAGAAGACGTAGACTATAAGAAGCGATACGACGATCTCAAACGACACTACGATGCAAAGCTATCTGAGTGGAAGGACGAGAAAGCCGAACTCGCCGCACAAGGAGAATCATCTCCTGAACTGGATGCGCTCACACGACTCAAAGCTCCTAAGAGCCTAGACGAGTTGGAGCAGTTCAAACAGGAGTATCCGGATGTCTACGGTATTGTTGAGACCGTATCTGCCCTGAAAGCGGACAGTCAGTTGGGAGAACTTCGTAGTGAAGTCGAACAGCTACGTGCCCGTGAACAGGACATGGAAGTACAGAAAGCCTATCAGGAGCTTCTGCGTTATCACGAGGACTTTGATGACCTCCGTAACGACGAAAAGTTTCTTGAGTGGCTGGACGAACAACCATCATCTTTGAGTGATGCTATCTATAAGAATAACACCGACGCAAAGATGGCAGCACGTGTCATCGATCTTTATAAGGCTGACGCTGGTTTGTCAAAGAAGAAGAGAGGTAGACCATCTGCATCTGCCGCAGATTCCGTCACCACACGTAAATCCAAAGAGGTTAACGTCAACGGTGATGGTGGGCAGCGTACGTGGAAAGCCTCCGAGATAGGCCGCATGAAACCTCACGAGTTTGAAGCCAACGAAGCAGAACTCGACAAGGCTCGTGCAGAAGGGCGCATCGACTATAACGCTTAACCATCTAACATAGGAAGGATAATAAGATGGCTTTCAATAGTGCATCAGGTTATAACAACCTGCCTTCCGGTAATTTTACACCGGAAATTTTTAGCCAGAAAGTTCTCAAGTTTTTCCGTCGTGCTTCGGTTGCAGAAGATATTACGAATACCGATTACGCTGGTGAAATTGAAAACTTTGGCGACACCGTTCGGATCATTAAAGAGCCGACCATCACCGTTTCTAGCTACTCACGTGGCTCAGTGGTGAACCCTCAAGACTTGGCTGACGACCAAATTACTATGGTTGTTGACCAAGCAAACGCTTTTGCGTTCAAAATTGACGACATTGAAGAGCGTCAATCCCACGTCAACTTCGAAGCTCTTGCTACTTCTTCGGGTGCATACTCGCTGAAGCGTAAGTACGACGCAGTTGTCTTGGATCAAATCGCAACCGACGCTGGTCTGACTGGCGAGTCCGGTGCTGCAACATCTACCGTTGCTGGCATTGGTACTCTTGCTTCTGCCCTCGACATCGGTGGTGCTTCATCTCCGGGTGACACTGCTGTCAACACAATGTTGAAAATGGCTGAAGCCCTCGACAACCAGTCTGTTCCGGAAGAGAACCGTTGGTTCGTTGCTCCCCCAGCTTTTTACAAGCACCTGTTTTCTGCAGGTTCGAAGTTTGCTGAAGTCCAAGTTACGGGCGATGCAACTTCACCTCTGCGTAACGGTCTTGTATCGTTGGGCAACATCGCTGGCTTCCAGTGCTACAAGTCTACTGCCCTCGTTTCAAGCGGCGGCACAGACCAAGTAACGCTGACAGGTCTGGCAACAAACGGCACAGAAAATGTTATTCTGGGCGGTCACATGAGCTCGACTGCTACGGCTTCGCACATTGCGAAAACCGAAGTTGTTCGTTCAACTGAAACCTTCAGCGACATCGTTCGTGGTCTTCACGTGTTTGGACGCAAAGTCCTTCGCCCTGAAGCCATCGTTCGTGGCGTTGTGAGCTTGGATTAGAGGAGGACTAGACTATGGCTACATATACTGTAACTGGTGCTGTTGCTGGCGTTCCGCTCGGCATCAAGCCACAAATTGTTGAAGTCGTTCTTGACTTCTCCAGCACAAGCCTGACTACTTCAGACTCAGTTGAGGTTTTCGAAATGAAAGCCAACACTCTGGTTCTGATGGCTGGTGTTGAAGTCCTCACCGCTGCAAGCACTGGTTCTCCAGTTCTTGACTTGGGTGACGACGCTGATGACGACCTGTACGTTGCTGCTCTGGACGGTACTGCTACCGGACACGAGATCAACAACGCTGCAGGTACAGCGAAACTGTACACCGCTGCTGACACCATCGATCTGATTGCTAACACAGCAACGTTCGACGGTAAAGTACGTGTCTTTGCTGTTATCGCAGAACTCGGCACTGCCGAAACTGCGGCATCGTTCGCGTAAGTGAACTGGGGGGGTCTTCGGGCTCCCCCGACTTACTGGAGATAAGTATGGCAGAAAAGAAACCACGTAAAAAAGACAGTATGCCCAAGCGCAACAAGAAGAACTTTCGTTCTACGAAATCTGGCGCGGGCATGACAAAGGCGGGCGTAGCTGCCTACCGCCGTAAGAATCCCGGCAGCAAGCTAAAGACAGCAGTTACTGAGGACAAACCTCGTAGCAAAGCCCGTGCTGCACGTCGCAAGTCATACTGTGCACGTTCCGCTGGGCAGATGAAAAAGTTTCCAAAAGCAGCCAAGAATCCTAACAGTAGGTTGCGTCAAGCACGGAGGCGGTGGAAATGCTAATCTGTTTTAAATGCTCAGAAGCTCCCTGCAACAGGGACACCTGCAAATGCCCGTGCCACGAAAAGGACAAAAAATGTTGAACGCACTAATCGGGCCTGTGACCAATCTCGCCGGAACTTGGATGAAGAACCGCGCTGAGAAGGCACAAGCCAAACAGAAACTTGCTGTTGCCAAGATAGAGGCACAGACAAAGAAGGTAGAACAAGATGGGGCGTGGGAGTTAGAACAAGCTCGTGCCTCTGCAGACTCGTGGAAAGACGAGCTCTGGACAATTTTTTTCGTGGGCTTGCTGTCCGCTTGTTTCTATCCTCCAGCCCAGCCGTACATTGAGGATGGTTTTCGTTTCCTACGAGAAGACCTACCTGAGTGGCTGAGTTGGTCAATCATGGCGAGTATCGCCGCTTCATTTGGCTTGAAGTCAATCGGCAAAATGCGAGGCTAAAACGATGCGGTTATCTAGAAACTTCACGTTATCTGAACTAACTCGCAGCCAAACAGCAACCCGCAGGGGTATCGACAACACTCCAGACGATGAACAGATCAAGAATCTTGAACGGGTGTGCTCTGAGATACTACAACCTGTACGTGAACACTTTGGTGTTGGGTTCTCTCCTTCATCTGGATTCCGTAGTGTTGCCCTGTGTGAGGCGATTGGGTCTAGTTCCAAGAGTCAACACGCGAAGGGAGAGGCTGCAGACTTCGAGATCCCCGGACAGGACAACAAATCTGTTGCAGAATGGGTGCGAGATAATCTGAACTTTGACCAGTTGATACTAGAGTACTACACCCCAGAAGACCCAACATCCGGCTGGATACATTGTTCTGTACGAGAATATAGCAACCGTAAGGAGTGCTTAGTGTATGACGGTAAAAGTTATTCTAGATTTTAGTTGACTTTTTCGTTGTTTTAGTGTATCATAAAGGCAAGGAGTATTCCATGAGCCAGTTAATTGTACAAGCACTTTCTCACAGATACCTGTCTAAAAAACGGGACGCAGAACAGATGTTCGACTTTTTCAACGGTGTGATCATTGCCGATACAGATGTCGAACAAGTTTACGAAAAACTAGAACAAGCACTAGAGGATTGGCTTGAAGCAGACTTGAAGCTAGGAGCACTCAGTCTCTTGTCAGGAGAGCCCAATCATCCATTCGAGAGAGTAACGATAAATGACCAAGAAACGATCTTCAAAAACTAAAAGCAAGAAGAGCCCAACACCTAAGAATAAGGCTCTGTATGCTCGTGTAAAATCTGAAGCCAAACGAAAATTCAAAGTATATCCAAGTGCTTACGCGAACGCTTGGTTAGTTAGGACATATAAGAAACGTGGTGGTACTTACGCATGAGCCTAAAAGAATGGTTTGGAAGCGGACCAAGAGGAGACTGGGTGGATATAAGCCGGAAGAACGAGGATGGAAGCCACCCTCAATGCGGGCGGAAAAAGGCTTCTACTGCCCGATCCGGCTATCCGAAATGTGTGCCTCGTGCAAAAGCAAACCGTATGAGTTCTGCACAGAAGAAGAGTGCAGTTCGTCGGAAGCGGGCTAAAGCACAAGGAGTGGGCGGTAAGCCTACGAATGTTGCCACAGACTCTCCTAAAACGACACAAAAGGCAGCATACGGAGGTAAGGTTTACTCCTGCGGTAGCACTTCAAGACGGGCGATGTACTAATGTTGAGAGAAAACAGCAAGCATCAGACGACAGGAGCTACTATAGCATCCACCTCTGCTGACGGTAGTGCTACTGTTGTGTACACCACTCCCAGTAACTACAGCGGAGCCGTGAGGTTCTTGCACATATCAAACAACAATTCTGCTACAAAAAAAGTATACGTTCAATACTACGATGCTGCAAATACAACGTATCACTACATTGCTAACGGTTTAAGCATGGCAGGACACAGCGTAGTAGATCTCGTTAACGGTAATTTTTTCTTTACCAATTCCGGAGATAAGATTGTGGCGTTTGGCGAAACGACTAACACGATGGAAGTGTTGGTATCTGTCGAAGAGTTTTTTGATCCGCACAGAGGTTAATAATGAATTACTTACAGCTTTGCAACGCAGTTCTTAGAGAGCTTAACGAGGTAGAAATCACAAACGTGACTTCAACTCGTGGGCTGCAAACGGCTGTAGCTGACTTCATCAACAAGTCACAGCGCGATATCATTAACTCTGAAGTCGAGTGGCCTTTTACTGTAGCCAACGATTCAGACACAACGGTTGATGGTCAACGCCTCTACACGTTCGAGACCAATGCCAAGACCCTCAAGTGGTCAACGTTCACCGTGCAGGAGTCCGCAAGTCTACCAGAACGGCGACTAGACTACATCAGCTACGACGAGTATCTGGACAAGTACCATGAGTCAGACACCAACCCAGACGGTAGCGCAGAGGGACTGCCAGAGTTTGTGTATCACACACCTGACGACAAGTATGGTCTGTCTCCGGCTCCGGACAAGTCTACCTACACGATCCGTTACGCATACTACACCACAGTATCTGACTTAGCTGCCAACACAGACACTCCGTCCATACCGGATCGTTTTCACGATGTAATCGTTAACAGAGCAAAGTACTACGCATACCTTTTGCGTTCCGACCCACAAGCCGCTCAATTTGCACAGAGGGACTACGAACAAGGGCTACGTCGGATGAGAGTGGAACTCATCAATCGTAAAGACTACATGAGAGCAGTCTGATGCCTGATACTTCAATTATTAGTCCATACGTGGTGAAGTTAGGTGGCGGTCTTATTCTCAACAGAGATTCATTCTCTATGCCCCCCGGAGCCGCATCAGAGTTAATTAACTTTGAGCCGGACGTTGCAGGTGGCTATCGTCGCATCAACGGTTACGCCAAATACAACTCTAACATTGTACCGCAGACGAGTGCCTCGACAGAAAAAGTTCTAGGGGTTGCAGTGTTTAAAAACAAGATCGTTGCTGCTAGAGGAACAAAAGTATTTTTTGGTGGTGCTACAGGATCTTGGACAGAGATAGACTCTAGTAGAACAAGTGCTGGTCGTTACGACTTTACAATTTACAATTTTAATAACACAGAAAAAATAGCGTACGCGGACGGTGTAAACAGAGCTTCTATTTTTGATGGTTCATCTGTTACAGACATCAACGCAACAGGCGCACCGTCTGATCCGGAATCAATCGCAGTGTTTAAGAACCACATGTTCTTTGCAGGTATGTCAGCAAACCCTCAAGAGATTGTGTTCTCTGCACCGTTTACTGAGACAAGTTTCTCTACGGCAAACGGAGCCGGATCCATCAAGGTAGATAGTGCTGTTGTTAAGTTGGTTACTTTTAGGGATTCCCTATTTATATTCTGCGAAGATCAGATACACCAGCTTCAAGGATCGTCCATCGCAGACTTTGTTCTGAAACCAGTTACTCGTAGGATTGGTTGCGTAGACAGGTTCAGCGTTCAGGAACTTGGCGGTGATATTGTTTATCTCGCACCGGATGGTCTTCGCACACTGGCTGGTACAGCTAAAATTGGTGACGTAGAACTCGGAACCGTATCGAAGCAAATTCAGGATAGACTCCTTCTTCGTAACATTAGCCTAGATAGAATATCTTCTGTCGTTATCCGTAACAAAAGTCAGTACCGAATATTCTTTGCAGCAGATAGCGCGATTGAAGCGTCTGCCCCCGGAGTTGCCGGAGTGTTGAAACAAACAGATCAGGGCGGCATTGGCTGGGAATACTCTGATCTAAAAGGTATTAAACCGTCATGTTGCGATTCAGGCTTTGTTAGTAACGTAGAGACAATCGTACACGGAGGCCATGACGGTTACGTCTATCAGCAAGAAACAGGGAACACCTTTGATAGCACAAACATCATAGCTAGGTTCTCGTCTCCAGATCACAACATGGGCGATGCAGGTATCCGTAAGAATATGCAACGCATCATTTGGAACTATGAGAACGAAGGAAACATCAACACTAAGTTTCGTATTCGGTATGATTTCTTTTCATCCGACAGTCCGCAACCCTCGCAGTATTCTCTCTTAACAGGAGGTTCTGCTGCTATTTACGGCAACCCCGTCAGTGCCTACGGAACAGCGGTGTACGGATCATCGGGAGCTCCTCTTGTTCGTCAGACCGTTGAGGGTGGGGGATTTACCGTAGCGGTTCGTGTGGACGATAATGGAGGACTGGCTCCGTTCTCTCTAAAAGGATACCAACTAGAATTTACCCCCGGAGGAAGAAGGTAAAAAATGGCAGGATACGCAGCAAGACAATCAACCTATGTGGATGGTGACGTTATTGATGCCGCCGATAGTAATGACGAATTTGACGCAATCTTAGCGGCGTTTGGATCTACTAGCGGGCACAACCATGATGGCACAGCGGGCGAAGGCTCCCGCATCACTGTTGTTGGAACAGCAGATGACAACGTTACGTTTGGGTCTGCCCTGACACCTGACGCAAACAATACCATAGATATCGGCACAAGTAGCGCGCAGTTCAAAGACCTATACATCGATGGTACAGCCTATTTGGACGCGATTGATTTCAACGGCACAGCCATCAGTTCAACCGCTGCAGAACTGAACATCGTAGACGGTAGCACTGCCGCCACCTCTACGACGCTTGCAGATGCTGACCGTGTGGTCGTCAACGACAACGGCACGATGGTGCAGGTTGCTTTGACTGACTTCGAGACGTATTTTGAGTCGGCTCTGGATACGCTGTCTAACGTGACAACCGTCGGTGCCCTCAACGCAGGTTCGATTACCAGCGGGTTCGGGGCGATTGACAACGGCTCATCCGCTATCACCACTACAGGATTAATTTCTGGTGGTTCATTAGATATTGATGATGTTCTTATCAACGGCACAACTATTGGTCATACAGATGATACAGACCTTATAACTCTATCTAATGGTGTGGTTACAGTTGCTGGTGAAGTATCTATGACCACTCTAGACATAGGGGGCACAGACGTTACCTCTACGGCTGCAGAGTTGAACATAATGGACGGGAACACGTCAGCCTCTAGTACTACAGTGGCAGATGCAGACCGTGTGGTGTTTAACGACGATGGCACCATGAAGCAGGTAGCAGTCACAGATTTAGCTGCATATTTCGATGATGAAATTACAGCTATGCCAAATCTCGTTACCACTGCAGCTACTACGGTGGGTGCACTTAACAGCGGTTCTATCACATCAGGGTTTGGTGCAATCGACAACGGATCGTCTGCCATCACTACTACAGGTACGGTTACTTATGGTAGTCTGTCTGACGGAAGCATCACAATCACTGCGTTCGTTGACGAAGACGATATGAGCAGTAACAGCGCAACGCTGGTGCCAACACAACAATCTGTCAAAGCGTACGTAGACACACAGATTACTGCTGAAGATCTTGATATCACCACAGACAGCGGAACTATCGCTATCGATCTAGATAGTGAGACTCTGACTGTTGCGGGAGGCACAGGTCTTGACTCTAGCGCAACTAGTAACACGGTTACTCTAGCTATCGACAGCACCGTTGCAACACTGACAGGCTCCCAATCCCTAACTAACAAAACTCTCGACATCGATAATAACACGTTGTCAAATGTTGAAGTGGATAACTTTAAGGCTTCTGCCATTGTTATAGAATCAGAGGGCATTGGATCAAATGACAATGACACGACACTGCCAACTAGTGCTGCAGTTAAAGATTATGTAGACACTCAGATTACTGCTGAAGATCTAGATATCACTACAGATAGTGGGACCATTGCTATTGATCTAGATAGTGAGACTCTAACTGTTAGTGGCGGAACAGGCATTGACTCTAGCGCAACGGGTAACGCTGTGACGGTGGCTATAGATAGCACAGTTGCTACTCTGGCAGGATCTCAAACTTTAACTAACAAGACCCTAACAACTCCAATCGTTAACGCCGGACTGCAACTTAAAAACGGATCAACCAGTGCAGGTTTCTTAGAGTTTTTTGAAGATTCTGACAATGGAACTAACAAAGCAACTCTTATTGGACCTGCCTCCACAGCAGATGTAACTCTTACATTACCCACCGCTACTGGAACTATTGCAACCACTGATGATGCAACAGCTTTAGCTATCGCTTTGGGTTGACATACAGGCAAAAAGAGTATATAATATAGAAGCTAATAGGATTAATCATGGCTAATACCTTTAAAGTAAAAACAAATGCTGCTATGCCAGCCTCCGCTGGTACGCCTCTGACTCTTTACACGTGCCCCGGCTCGACCACTTCGGTTGTGCTGGGTTTAATTTTGTGTAACGTAGGCACAGCACAGCACACTGTAGACGTTCAACTAGTGTCTGATACCAGTGACACGGAAACAAACGAAACAGTAAAGCTGCTGGAAAACGTACCGATACCCGCAGGTTCATCACTAGAGGTGCTGTCAGGTGGCAAGGTCGTAATACAAGCTACAGACGTTATAAAGATTGACGCAGATACGGCGGCAAAGATTGACGCGACACTGAGCATTATGGAGATCACCTGATGGCTTACACTGGCAACAAGCCGACCAATGTAGTCGATGTCAGCGAAACGCAATCACTTACGGTTGATGGCGACCTTACTGTTGATACCACCACCTTGAAGGTAGACAGCACGAACAATCGTGTAGGCATCGGCACGAGTTCGCCTGACGCAAGTTTACACATTGAGGGTTCTGGTGTTTCTGCTCTGAGATTTGGGAACATTGGCCCATCAAGCAATAGTGCAATT
>Ga0181380_1000343_pt1 | contig 21195 bp, 36 predicted proteins | sample 3SPOviralmetaG_FD_130116 | JGI IMG/M metagenome (GOLD analysis project Ga0181380, IMG submission 130116) | Marine viral communities from the oligotrophic San Pedro Time Series (SPOT) site, San Pedro Channel, CA, USA - 3 SPOT_SRF_2009-08-19 | ecosystem: Environmental > Aquatic > Marine > Strait... | reverse complement strand
TATCGCCTGTGTATTCGTTTAATTCGTTTTTAAAATTTATATTATCAGTAGATGTACTTGAGCTAAACGAAACGCTGTTAGAAGGCATATTGACACTTCCTGAAATTGCTTTGTGAGATTCATAATCGCCATCAGAACCTACTTGATCTATAAAGCTAATTGTTTCAAATGGGTTTGTATATACAGGATAAAATAGTAATGGTTTGCCTATATAACTTTCTTGGTTATCATCTACAAAATACCCCCATTGTATATCTGTTTGTGAATTATTAGTTAAATTAATTAATCGCTCATACTTTAGGTGTGAGAATGGTGCTTTTACACTATAAAGACTACCATCCACTATATTGTTATCATCGTCTGTTTGTGTAAAGTCTGTTTTAGCCCACTCTTGGTTAAATATCTGATTATGTGTTTCTGCTAAAAATGTATCTGTATCTTCATAACTAAATGATACTTCTCTGTAAGGCAAAGCCACGTCAACCTGCCCACTTTTTACATCTACAAACTCGCTTATATCGTATGCTGTGCTTATTGATTTTTTATTTTCATAAAATTCATCTAAGGTGTCAACGTATATAGTGCCATTTTCCTCTACAAACGTAGTAAGGTTAAACATCTTAAATAATCCTGTTAAAAAGTCTATAATTTTAATTTCAGGTATTTGTTCTGTGATTGCAAATTGTATCTCAGCATTAGCAGTAAAAGACGAGCTTAATTGGTATATCTCAAAAGTAGGTGCGCCACCGGGTTCTCTATAAGAAAGAGTCCACCTAACATAAGGGCTTGTATCAAAAGTAATTGATGATGAATGAGTAATAAAAACAGTATAGCTACCTGATTGCTGCGGAAGATTAATAACTTTAGTTGTATCTGTTATACCTGTTTGTGTATATATAGTCGTTCCGTTTCTTTTTACAATAACGCCATATTCAGCAGTACCTGTTCTATATAGAGAAAGTATAAGTGATGTAATAAAGCTACTTGACACATTGACACTTAGGTTGTTATTAGTCATTCTCGATCCTGAGTTTGTACTATTAGGAAAACCTGTTACTTGTGTTTCAAAACTTGTAATTTGCCCACCAAAACCAACTTCGCCCTTTTTTCTGTGTAGCCACATAAACAAATCATAGTAAGCATCGTTTGAGGTATTAAAGAAGTCTGTACTAAATGTTATGCCATATTTATTCTCAATGGCTTCTATAATTTTATGTACTCTTATTGCGTATTTTAATTCGTTCCACGCAACCCCATGATGATGTGATGTACCACTACCTGATTCGTACCATAGATTACCTGTGGTTTGCCCATGAGTGTTGCTTTGATATGTTAATCTTTTTGTATGTGTAATAAGAGGTGCTAAAACATGGTTAGCTATTTCGTAAGATTGACCTGCTGTAAATATCTGCTCATTTAAAACAATAGCAGTAGATACAGGTATGCCTGTTATGTAAGTCGTTTCGTTTGTAGAGGTGTTTGTAATTAAATCGCCAACACTAACAGTACCAAAACCACTACTATCTGTAATAGACGAAGTTCCTATTGTATCTACTGTGCCTGTTGAGTTTCTTGATGGATTACGTTTAAGCAATCTTTCTACATCTGTATCAGCATATGTATCTGTGTATGTATTAAGGTCTGATAATGCACTTAGCTTATCTTCGCCTAATAGGTCTTTAAGTGTTACTGTATTACCAAAGAATGTAATGCGATAAGACTTTGGTTTTCTGTTTTGCAAGTCTACACCCTCTAACTTAATCTTACCTTTTTTAAATGGTAGGTAGTTTAATTCAAGTGTAGCATCTTTTTTAGTTCTCGCATCAAAGCCCCCTGTGATATCAAAGTTATAATAGTGTTTGAATATCTTGTTATTCGTTTTAGAAGCAGGTAGAGTAAAAGTCTTGGTAAACTCTGTAAATACCTTAGCGATATCCTTTACGTTTTGTATAGACTGAGTGATAGATACGCTTTCGTCTTTAAACATATCCACTCTTTGCCCCTCGATATGTAGCTGTATGCTCTGCACTATCTAATGTTATTTATTTTATCAAAAGCATGTTCAAACTCTACTGTGTAATTAGCAAGTTTATCGTTAACACTTGTCTTGTATGTAATTGACTTTGTTTGTGGAATTACTGGTATTACCTGTTCTTCTGTTTCTGTTATCTTAGTATACCATACTTGCTCACTTAATAACAACTCTTCTAACACGGCGTTATAGTCATCATTAACATATCCTGTATTCATTACAATTCTATCTTTGCCTTGTGCTAAGAATGCTTGTTGCTGATGCTTATATGTTTTGTAGCTTAAAGTTGATTGATCAAATATAGATGCTTTAAACTGTTCAGATGTTACGTTGGTAGTTTCTACTGACTTCTTAAAAAACCATAAATCTTGTAAAGCACCAAATTTATTTACAAATGTTACTTTATAAGGATCAAACTTACACTCATTAATAGTGTTTATTTTAACAACCTCTGATCCGCTATCTGTGTCAATAATAATAGTATCTACTTCTCCTACGTCAAAGCTTCTTAGAAATTGATCTAAGCATATACTATCTTCTAATGTACCATTATCATTTATAACTCTTTCTCTATAAGTATCATTATCATCTAAGCCACTTACTGTAATATAGTCTATTTGTCCGTTTGTGTTTGTAGAGCTACTTACTGTTTGTGTTCTTTTTTCTTCTCCTTTATACAAAAATGTAACTGAGTTAGTATCTTCTGTAAATACAGGTATTCTTACATTATCGTAGTTTAATCTGAATATAGTATTATTTGACATTAATAGCCCTCTTGACAGCTGAGGATTCTTACCCTCGTGAAAGTAACCATAACCATCGAACGCTATATAGTTATTGTTATCAGTATCAATAGCTGTACCACCACCATCTGCTAAAGGGTATTGTGTTATATCAGATTCTACCCATACTGTTTGGCTATCGTATTCGCCATTAAACTCTATATCAAGATAATCTCTTACAAGTTCGCTAATCTCAAACACTACATAAGTATTTGAATCTATTGCATTTTTAGTTATGGTATATTGTGGCGAAGCAGGTTTGTCTGTTGTTAGTACACCTGTGTAGATATATAACTGCATTGTAGCAGAAGCTAAACTGCTATCTTCTGTTTTCTTATAAAAGGGGCTTCGTACGTTTATCTTTGTTGCCATTATAATAATTTATTTAGATCTTCTCCAAAAGCTTCTCTAAGGTCTTCTGGTAACCTCTTAAAAGCGCGTTCAAATGGTTTTGTAAAAAACAAACTTGGTTTTATACCTTTTTCGAATATAGATCTCGCTATTAAAAATCCTATAGTTTTATAATTACCTTTTTTATATTGTCCTTTTTCGTCTCTTAGTCTTATATTTCTTTTTTTGCCCAAAGCTGTAGTGGTTTAATAGGTGGCATTTTAGATTTATAACTAAAAGGTGTATTATATTTTTTCTTAATTCCACTTACCCCTTTATCTTGAAACATAGCATAGTCTTCCATTTCAAAATAAAGCCTAAAACCAGCAGGAGACTTTTCAACAAATCCTTGTAGACTTTTATAAAGATTGCCATCAACATTCTTTTTACCTTTTGTTAGGTTAGTACGAGCTTGTTGTATAACATACTTTTTAAAATCCTCTAAAGCTTGTTGAGTATTATCTAGCATATTGTCATATCATTTTGTACTATAATGCTAAATGTTCCGGTCCAACCAGCAATCTTGTTTTCAAATCTATCTACAAATGGTTCACAAGTTACATCACCATCTAATTGATATTTATTATCGTATAACGTACCTCTTTTTAGAATTGAGCTTAATCTTGTTAATACTGCTAGTTGTGTGTTTAATATATCTTGCTCATCATCATTACCTCTAAATATGTTTGTTGTTTCGTCTTTAGAAATATCTACAACATCCATTGCTAATACTGATATATTAAATGTCAATACTCTTTCTTGTATTGTTGTATTGTTTACAATAATATGAGACAAAGGAAATATGTTTTGCTTATTAAGATCAACATCATCTATATTGCCGTAAGTTATTGTGTTAACAAAAGGCTCAGCTCCTAATGTGTCTTTTATTTGTTCTAATACATTATAAAATCCTATCATCTTCTCATTTTTGATTTTATTCTTTCTTGCTCAATTTCATTCTTTTCTTTTACAAAAGCTAAATACATTAAACATTTATGAACGTTTGTGTTTTCAACTTGCTCAAAGTCTTTAAGGCTTCCTTGAGAGATTGCATAGATTGATTGATACCATCCCCACTTTTTCCCAAAGCTCGCTGCTCTGCTATAATCTTGTTGGCTTGTTTCGCTGAATAGTTCAGGGTAGTTTTCAATAATTCGTTGCTTAAATTGTAAAAAAAAACAATGCAACCTAATACAGCGTCTAATGGCATTTTACTCATATCATGCCTACCATCTTCGTAAGCTTCTATATTGTAAAGGTATTTATATCTACTAACAATTGGTCTATAAAGAACCTCCATTGCTTTGTCTATGTTTTTCCAATCTGATAAATAAGTGTCTAATGTTACATACTCACCAAATGTAATATCGTCTAGCTTAGGTACAAAGCCAAACTCTAAGCCATTTAAATTAAACGACTGTATTAGTTTATGATCTTTATTAAATAGTTCATTAAAGTGATCTATAATGCTTCTAAGGCTAGTGTATTTAATATCGACTATGTCTTTTAAGTCTAACTTGCAAAAGATCTCTATCATCTTTTGTTGGATAAATAAGTCTTGCTCTTTGTCTTTAGCTATAGATAAAAACTTTTGATACTGACCTAATGTTATCTCACTTAAAGAGTCTGGTATATAAATGTCAATCTTCATATTATAATAATAAAACTTTGAAAGTCTTGTATAAAGAGAAAGGCAACTATAAAAGCTGCCAATCTACCTAATTAAAACAAAATGAAAAAAAACTACCTTCTATTATAGAAGTATACGTAAAGCTCTAATATCTTATCTGTAAGTTTCATATTTTGTGTATACCATTGTGTGCCTCTTTTCTTTATGCCTTGTTTATCTATTTCAATTACACACCAATGTTGTCCGTATTTACCACCATTGTATTTCTTTTCTAAAGGTACAGGGTAGATCTTAATATCATTATGGTTACACCAATTCATGGCTTTGAAGCCTAAACCATTTTCTATATAACCTATTGAAGCTTTTATCATCTTTAGTAATTACTTTTATTTTGTCTTTTACTAATATGGTTACTACACCACTTGTTAAGTATTTTACTTTCTCTTGTTTCGAAATGTTTGTATAATTCATTTTGCTCTTTTATAAGTTCTCTTAATTCTTCTACTTGTTTTGATAACTGTTCTGTAAATTTCATAGTGTAAATATATAAACAATTTATAAACTATGACAATAACTTGTTAATTTATACTAATTATAAATAAGCTACCAGATATGGTATTCACCTTTGTTAGGGTTTTCAAGTTGACTTGTTATAGCATACCGTAAAGCATCTATAGCATGATTATAAGCATCGATAGGTTTATTAAGAGTGTTACCTTGTTTATCGATCATGTATATGTAATTCCTTAATTCATTTATAAGGTTCTTACTTCTACTTGTTATAAAGATCTTATTTTGGTTTATTAAGTTTATACCGTATGCAATACTATCTCTACCTTTTTTTACAGGTAATACCGTATGTCCGTAGTGGTTCAATTCAGCAATAGACTTAGGCTCAGCACTATCTGCATATACTACATCTTTAATATCGTTAGCTTTTAGTAGGTTACTTATCTCACTATTCAACAATCCTTTCTTGTAGACTATCTCATCAAATATATATGCATCATTGTATTTATACATAGCTACTAAACTTGTAGGGTCGTTACTATAACCAAAGTCCATACCGTAACATAATATCCTTGCTTCTTCTGGTAGATCTATTTCTTTCCAGTCTTTTATGCATACACCTTCTAGACTTCCTATTTGTCCTAGTCCATATACTTTCCACCAGTTAGACCAATATGTACTTGTCTTTGCTTTAATCTTAGCTGACTCTATTTCTTTTACAATTGACTCAGGTAACGCCTCGTTGTCTAAATAAGTTAATGTGATAAAATCTACATCTTCAGAATTTAAGACCTCCTTGTCAACCCAGAATGAACTTACAGGATTGTAGTCTAACCATATATCTCTTGATGTTCTAATAGCTAATTGGTAATACGAATCAAATGGAACATTGTTACTCTCATTCACATATAATATATGTCTTCTTGCTCCACGTAATTTATCTGGCTGATCTACACTAAAGAACTCAATATAGCTACCATTAGCAAAGTTGTATTTAAGTGTCGACTTGTTAAATTGATTATCTCTATAACGGTTAGTAGCCATCATGATCTTAAGAAAGTCTTTTAATGCTCCACGTCTTAAATGTGGTATTGACTCACTTACTATAGATATTTCTAGTCCTTCTTCTCTTATTGCTTTGTCTATGAGAATAGGTATAATACCAAATGTCTTACCAGCACTTGTACCTCCTCTAACAACCTTTACACGCTCTCTAAGCGCATGTAATTTCTTTATTGCTGTAGTTACTACAAACTCCATTAAAGTCTCTTAGAGTTCAAATAAGGGTTGTTCTGTATTTAAAGTAATGTCTTTTGTTTCTCTTGGCTTACCAGCATAATAATGATAAAACAATTGTACATACTTAAAATCTCCAGACTCAATACCCTTTTCCAATGCCTCAAAAGCTTTGTCTTCTAACGGACCAAGTCTTTCTATTAACTTGACTTCATCTGCTTTAGAAGGTCTTCCTGCTCCTGGTCTTGCTCCACCTTTCATTTGAAAAAAATTGATTATTCAATTAAATAATAAAAAAAAAGGTATTTTGTTAATCACTCTCTTTAGGTAACTTGTCTATCAAAGCTTGGATCATCATATAAAGATTAGCTACTGCTTTTTCAAGATTTACTATTCTTTGTTGTTGTGTTAATTTTTTTTGTCTCATTATCGTTATCGTATTTTAAACAAAGATCACATTGGTCTTTACATAACCTATCACCGAATATATGTTCAATACAAGTAAAATTATTTATCTTTAGACCCATCTTCAAATCCTTTCAAGTAGCTTAATATAGAAAAGCATATAGCAACTCCTAAGCAAACTATCAATCCTTGTAAATTCATATATAGTATCATAATACAGTAGCATTAGCTTGATAAACTTTTACTTTGTCTTTATATTTCCAAGAGTAGGATTGTATCATTACTTTTACTCTATCTTTTACTTCTTGTACTTTATCCATAGGTAAGTCTTTAATTAGTTCTTCTATTGAGTCTTTCTTTTGCTCGATGTTTTTAAGATTCTGATTCTCTAATTTTAGTCTTACCAATTCTTTTCTTAGCTCTTTAATATCGTTAAAAGAGTCTACTTCGTCTAACATAGATAATTTGTCTACTATATTTCTATAAGCAAGATCTAAGTATTTATTTTCTTTTCTCCACTGCTTAAAGTTTTTTAAACTATATAATATAGTAGCATGATTCTTACCTACTGTTCTAGCAATAGCAGCTAAACTTAAACTAGTAAATTCCTTTAGTATTGTGTAGTACATTCCTCTTGCTTCTACTACTTCTCTTTTTCTAGTAGGTGAGTCTACAAAGTAACCGTACTCTTGTTCTACTAATTTTTTAATCTTTTTAATGTGATAATCTTCCATGTATATAATTTATTTTGTCTATAAAATCGCTTAATGTCATTATTTTTATTTCTTTCAATGCTTTGTTTATACCTTCACAAGCTTCATAGTCTTCTAGTTCCTCGTATACGTTTAATATGTTATTTATTTCTTGCAACGAGCTACCTTCGTATACACTATTATATGTTAGCTTGTAAAAATAATCACTATAGTGTTCCTTTGATAACGTATTCATTTAGTTCTTGGTCTTGCTTGACAAAGTAAGTCTCAAATACTTTTAAGCCGTATTCTACTTTAGCTTTACCAGATTCATAAAATTCTTTACTAACATTGTAATAACCTAAATCACCTGTCCCTTTATCGATAGCAAAGAAAAAGAAGTTGTCATAATCTACATTAAATAAATTGCAATAAATATAAACTTGCACATCATAACCGTATTTCTTAGCAGCGTAAGGAAATGCACGTAAATCTGATGTTGTTTTTAAATCAGCAACATAGTCAGATCCAAGAACATCTGCTTTAGCTCTAAAAGGATAACCATTTAATATATCAAATCCTGGTTGTTCAAATATAGCATCTCTAGTTAAGTTTTGCCATATATCATTTTGTAGTAAAGCATCTACAGTATACATAGCTTTGTCATACATTTTTCTTGTAAATACAAAATCTTTACTACCTACTTCTTCTACTTTATCTTTGAATTTTTTAGTTACTTCTGATTGTACTTCTACAACGTGACAAAGTGTATCTATTTTATCTGGTTCTAATGCTGCTAAATGAATAAGTCTACCCATTTTAAAAGCACCACTATCTGACTTATAGTTTAAGCTTCTAGCATATTCTTTTGGTGAAGTTATCAAAGATTTTATAGCAGATGAGCTCAATGCGTATTTACCAAGTTCACCATAATAAAAGCTATCATCATACATTCTTTTTAATAACTCAGGCTTGTTATATGTTTCACCATTTAATAGTTGTATTTTTTCTGCTCTTCCTGCTTTAGCATGTATTGACTTGATCTCATCAACACTGATCCAACAACTACTGTCACCATGAAAAGATCCATTTAAATTAACATGTAATGCATGTAATTGATCTTCTGTCTTAAATTCAAAAGACTCATCTTTGATAACTACTTTAAGTCCTTGCTTAGCCCATTCTTTAAATCCTATCTTAGGTGTTGTGAATGTTACGTGTTTCCATGTTGGTTTTTTGGTTACTACTCTCATTATTTATCTTTTACAAATGTTCCATTAACCATACTTCCAGTTCTAGAAGCGATCTCACCATACGCGTGCTTAATACAATGCTCAATATCGACATCACCCAAAGCGGCAAGATTAGTGAGTACCACAACGGTATCACCGATAGCGTCAATAAACTCCTCTTGATCACCTTTGAGAATAGCTTCTGATAGTTCTCCTGTTTCTTCATATAATTTTATTAATTGTGTTTTTACGTCGCCTTTGTCATATATGCCACGTTTTTTTGCCCAGTTTCTAATTAATTTAAACTCAGTCATTATTATTTAATTTATCGTTATACAAATGTAAGTTATGTGCGTGGTGATAATACCACCCGACTTGGACATTTAATTCTTGTGCTACTTTTTGTTGTAACATAGAAAACTGATATTGATCATTGCAAAATCCATACCATAAATCATTTGATCTCATATATACCGACATACATAGTTTATTATCTATAATAGTAAATTGTACCGCATAAGTACATGGTGTATCATGTTTATAGCTATTTATCTCTTTACCATCGTAAATACTTATTGTTGCCTGTCTTGTTGTTTTATTTTTTCTAAGTATATCTATTACTTTATCTAATTGAGCTTCTCTAGACCATTGCCAGCCATAATTAGAATTGACTGTACCATCTTCTCTTGCCATACGTTTCCATATCGCAGGTACTTTACCATATATCTCACCTAATTTTTCTATATTATTATCAGCAGATAAATACCATTGCCATTCAGCATTAGCATATACTTCACTCCATTTTCTATAGTTAGTATCTATTCTATTACTTATTGGATCTTCTATATAAAAACCAACATTAAACAAAGCTTTAGTATTACTAAAGTCAATACCATTTTGTTTTATATCTTCATAAAGATACTCAAAAGCTTCTTGTGCTGTTTTAAAGTTCATGTTAATTATTGTTTAACAAATATAATAAAAATTATTTAAAATCTTTTAAATCATTCCAGTCTCTATAAGAGTCTATAGTACTTTTATCTATAGTAGGTAGTTTAGCATTTCCTGCTACACTAAAAAACCAATCACCTTTTTTGCCATATTTAATCATGTAGTCCCAACCTTTAGAGTCATAAGAGTTCTCGCAATCAAACTCATCTGGTATTAAATCTGATTTGCTATTAAATGGTTTATGATATGAATAAAACTCTGCTCTACCTAACTCACCTTGTTGTATGTTTCTTGCTACAGCAACGGCTTTAAATTCTGTATCTGGTAAAGCTATCTGCATTGATCTACTAAGTACGCCTGTAGATATTACACTCCACATTGTATTAGGTTTTTCTTTGTCTTTAAAATAATCATAAATAGATCTAACACCACCTGCTATTACATAAGGATGATTCAATCCTAGTGGTATATAATATGCATCTATTTTATCAGCATATTTTTTTGCTAAACTATTAGCGTTAGGCATAGCTGCTATTCTAGCAAACAAAGGCTTAGCACCTAACTCAATACATAAAGCTTGGTGATCACTAACTTCTTTAGAAGAAGGCATAACTAATATAAGATCTAAATTATATTTTTTACATAACCAAGACAATGATATACCAGCAAAACCTCTTCTAGGTTGTACGTAAACTATTTTAGTAATACCTTTAGCTACTAATTCTTGTATAAAAAATTCACCACTTCTTGCTTTATAACCAACCTCGCAAGATTCTGATTCGTCTATAACATTAAAGCCATTTACTTGTTTAACATTAAAATCACCAAAAGAAGAACTAAAGTCTTTAGTTAAATCTAGATAATAGTCTAAATTCATAAAACCTTTTATATCATTATTCTCTTTATACTTCTGTTTGTTTAAAAACATTATTATAGTATTTTATTCCGTTGTTAAATTCTATATGATGCTTACTTTGAAAATTATCTATATATCTTATAAAGTCACAAGCAACATCTTCCATGTCATATTTCTTACTATAGTTTCCGGTTATATCGCAAAGGTATTCTAAACAATTATTAGTGTTATCTAAGTTTGTACCAATACCTTTAGCTTTAGGAAATATCTGCTTTAAACATTTTTTAGCATTAGATCCTATATATACTTTACTATCTCTAGATATTATATTAGGAAAATACTCAGCTAAATCCATAGCAAAAGCACATAGTACAAAGTTCTGTCTTTTATATCCTTTATCAATAAGCCATTTGTTTCCTATATCTACTATCTGATAGATCTCAGGGTTCCATTCAAGATTTTTAAATATATGATTAACTAACTCTAATGCATCTTCTTTAATAAAAGCATTTAAACCTTTAGATATCATAGGTAATAAATAACCTTTATTATCACTAAACTTTTTATCAGGCAAATCATCTAGCCATTGATCTTTATTATATCTGCCATTTTTTAAAGAGTCTACTATCCAAAAATTACCAAAGCCATGAGAACCATAAGGCAAATCTCTTTTAGGTATATAGTTAATACCAGATCCACATAGTCTAAATAAATAACATAAAAAAATAAAATCAAAATTACTAAAGCTAGTATTTAAAAAATAATTACCATTACCTTTAGGATCTTTATCTTTTAATTTTAACGCCTCAAGTAAACTACTAAAAGCAGCATAACGTCTATTAACTACATCATATATTGGTATATGCCAAACTAAATCATCATTTATATCTTCTTTAGTCCAGTTATAACCTTGGTAAAGTCTTTGTTGGTTTAACTTAGCTTTATTATAATAATCTTTAAATTGATCTAACATACAAAAGTATCTTTATATAAATATGAACTAGGTCTAACATGTACTGATTGTCTTGCTTCCATATCATCAAAACTTAAAGGACTATCTAACCAAGGCTCAACAAATGTAAAGTTAAATTGATTAGAATGCTGACGCATATAGTCATTAAATAAAATACGCATCTGCTCTCTTTGTTCTTGAGTACCAAAAAATGGTTTATCTTTATATAGACCAGTACCAGGTATTTTTCTTGACTCATCTTCTATAGGTAATAAACCTTGTATAAATACCTCGGATTCATTATTCCATAGTTCCCAAGCTAATTTAGCATATTTATCACATAAATCTTTTATAGCATTCATAGGACTACTTTGTCTCATTATATGAAAACGTATATCTATATTGCCAAAATACATATATACTTTTTTAGCATTATTTAAATCATAATAACTATAAGGATCTTTTAAAAAACCATGTAATGTTTTACCATCTATCCGCTTTATATTATATCCTTTTTTAAATATAGACAAAGAATGTGAGTCACCTATAATTATATTATCACCTGTCTCTGTATGCTTTAAGTATACTTTTTTATCTGGTATTTGAGTTATCTCTTTACGCTTTAATAAACTATCAAACTCAACCTCTTCATTATAAGATATCAATTTACCTTTAAACTTAGATAACTCTTGTAGCTTTTCAATAGTAGATTCTTGTACACCGCCAAAAAAATTCCATTGATCTTTCTTATAGTTTATACCATTATTGATAACTATATAATCATAGTTTTTAATATCTTTAGCGTCATTTATAAAATCAGGATAAACTCCTGATCTATCTTCTATAATACTAGCTAAACAAAAAGTCCAACCAGCATTATGAGAGTTTAATCTTATTGGTATATTACCAAGTAAATTTAGCATTGCTACTTTCATTATTCTCCGTTTTCGTAATTATTTAATGCGCCTAAATAAGCTACAGCATCTAATAAGTTGTCTTCTTTGTGATTATAAGACTCTCTAGATAGTTTTAAAGCAACCATACATAAATACATATCTTTAGCTGTAATATGTTTACCAGTACTAGCTGAAGCAATTATAGCTGCTCTTTCCATACCTTTACTAAAAGGCCCATACATACGTTCTTTCTCTTCAGAACGATCATTGATTATTTTATCTGCTTCTTTAAGAATGTTCATCGAGTATTTTTTCCTCTAGTTTTTCAATTAAATCGTCACTAAATACTACTAATATGCTTGTATCTTGTACACGTATATCAAGTATATCTACGTAAGCTGGACTACCTGGATGGCCATCTCCATTAGAGTATCTCCATATTGTTGGTTCTTCAGGACTATAGTCATAGTCAACTGTAAGATAAACGTCGTAAAATGTAATTTCTTTTGTGTTCATTTATATTTATTTTATACAAATATAAACAATTTATTTACAATTAATTACATAGTAGATAAAAAATTATACTAATCAAAATACCTACTAAGCCTATTTGTGCGTAATCAATTTTCATTTCTCTTTAGAGTTGTTATTATACTCAAATTTAAGTTTCTCTAAATATATTGTAGCATCCATAAGTTCTTCTTGCAAATGTGTTAACCATTCTAAAAAACTTAAGTCATTACGATCCATAGTAACACCATATCGGTTTTTACCTTTTATAGCTCGTATATCGTATAATGTTTTTACATTTTCTACTATCTGATCTTTTCTATTTTCTCTAGTATTATTAGAAGTCCATTCGCCATCTTCTAACATCTCAAAGTATTTACTAATTATATCACCCATCTTTTCTTATTTTTTTTAATGATTCAACTGCTCTTAATTTAGCTGTACGCTCAATAACTAATTTTTGTTGAGCATTTTGTTCTTCATTTTCTAGCAATCTTGTGTACATATAAACTTCATTGAGTGCATCAACAAGGTTTTTTGCATTTTGATATTTTTTCTTTGAATTACTATTTGCAGCTCGTTCCATAACATCTATAAGCTGAGTTGCTAAGTAACTGTAATTTGCAAGGAATGTTTGTTTTTGAAATAATGTCATAAGTATTTTTGATAAACTTTCTTTAAATCTAACACAATTTGTTTTACACAAGTACTACATGAGCTAATTTTTTTCTTGTCACTAAATACTCTATTGTAAATCTTTAAGAATTCAATTTGATTTTTACGTGTCATTATACTAGTATTTCTTTCATACCAATCATGTAAAAAATTAAATTCCCATTCTGATAAACACTTTGGTTTTTTATAAGGCAAAAGCTTATTAAGTTCTTGTTGTCTTTGATCACAACCACAATCCTCACCAGCTAACCATTTAACTACTTTCTTAATACCAGTTGCTTTGGTTATTTTTTCTACTGTATCACCAACTCCTTTAGAGTCTTTGTTATATTTCTTTTTCCAGTCTTTATAAGCTTTAGTACGCTTGTCTCCTTTAAATTCTTTCATAGTCTCCGTTTATATAATCATCATAGTCTTCAGTGAAGTTTTCTTTTAAATCTATTTTACATTTTTTAAGAGTGTTAAATATACTTACCCAACTTATTCCAGTTTCTTTAGCAAGTTTCCTAATACTCATATCTGTATCACGGTACAATCTAAATAGTTTTTTATCATACCAATGCCATTTGTCTATATATTTATCTAATGTTTGACAAAATTTGTTATAAGCTTCTTGTTCTTCTAAGTTACTAAAATGCTCAAGTTGTACGTCATCTATACTAACTTTATTTATTTTATTTTTTGCATTATAAAATTGATAGTATAAAGATCTTAAAGTGAAAAATACATAGCCATTACTAACTTTGCCATTTTTAATTATATTATCTGGCTTTGCATATTTTTCTAAAGCTAAATACATTTCTTGTACAATATCTTCAGCATAGTCATATTCGCCAAAAGAGTTTATAATTCTGATCCAATGATCATGTTCGTTTGCTACTATTTTTAACCAAGCACTCATTAGAAGTCTAAAAGTTCGTTTACATTAGTATTATTAGAATGAAGTATATCAACACCAAGGAATTCAAATCCAACATTATTTCTAACCATTCTTAATCTTATTGGTTCTTCTATTGGAGTTGGCCTTCCACCAGTTTCTACTTCTTTTATTTTTCTTACATGAATATCAGAGTACATCCATTCTGTAGGATGCTGAGTATATCGATGAATAGTAAATACATCATCGGCTCTGTTACCCCATTTACCGCCACCTTCTACATCTGCCATACTCGGTGGTAATGGCAAACCTGCGTATTCATGTTCTTTAGTGTGTACTTTTCTAAGTGCTTCCGTTACAGCGTGAGTGTTTAACCAAATAGATACTTTATTATTTTTACAAAACAATCTAAATTCACTTGCTACTTCATAATCATACTCGTGTGAGTTTATACCGCGTAGTAAGTTTCTATCTTTGTTTAAAGAATTATAAGGATCAATAAGCAATCCGTGATAATCAAAATCTTTTTTAACTAACTTAGCTTCGTCTAATAATTTTTTATAAGTATAAGCATCTGATACGTCAATGATTTTAAAATACTCATTTACCCATTCAAGCGTATTTTGTATTTCTTCATCTAACATTTTTGTAATTGGTTTACCTGATTTGAACTCTACTATTTTTCTCGCTATGCTTTGTGGAGTATTCTCAGCAGAAAAAACTAGCCATTTGATTTTATGTTTAATAGTATAAAGCAACATCATATAAATTATCACAGTTGTTTTACCTACATTAGCGTGGCCAATAATTATATTAAAGTTGCCTTGCTTAAATCTTAAATGCTCATCTATTTCTGTAACATCAATTTTAAGTCCTTCTTTTACTCGACCGTATTTTATGTCAAGTATATTCTCTTGTAGTTTGTTTATTTCGGCTAACATAAAAAAAGGGGAGCGTTAACTCCCCGTAGATTAAAAGTCTAACAAATCGTCTATGTCGTTTCTTTGTGGATTTTGCTCTGTGTTTGTTACTTGCTCTACTTTTTCAGCATTTACAATGTTTCCATCGTTCCAAACAACTTTGCCATTTCCAATGTATGTTCTTGCATCTTTAGCTTCTCTTTCTTCTTTTGATTGAGAAATATACATACTTGCATTTTGACCATATTGATTTGTGTCATCTCCAATTGCTACAATAGCATTTAGATATTTACCGTCTTTAACTTTTGTTTTGTCTATTTTACTTAGATCTAAACTTACATTTACTAGTCCTGCCATTTTAATAACTCTTCTTTAACTGATTTACTTAATTTATATTTACTTTGAATAGATTGAATTTTACCACCGTTTTTAATAAACTCAGTTGCTTTACTGAATTCAGGTGTATTTAAATTCAACCATTTTTTATTGTCTTTTACTTCATTTACAGTAGCATTAGCATCATCGTCTTCTGCTTGTAAAGCTAATAAAGATTGTAACGTATAACGTCTGTAATAAGTAATAGCACTACCAAGTTTTTGTGGATCAGATATTTCTGGTAAAAACATAGAAGACTCTACGCTACCACCATCTGTGTCTATAATTACACTTTTAACTTGACCATCTTGGATAGGTTGTAACAATACTAAGTTTTGCTTTTGCAATAATGGTGTTAACTGCTTTAATAGTGAGTTAATATCAAAATACTTAGAATTGTAAAACGGATTGGTTACTTCTTTACTAATAGTTCCAATCTCTTTTTGCACTTTTAAAAGCTTATTGTATATATTCTTTTCCATTTTCTATAACTTCTAATTGTGCTCCATAAAATTCTACTTTTTTTTCAAGTCTTTCAACTTCACTTTCTAATGCTTTTATCCTAGCATTTTTAAGTCGTAATAAATCATCTGTATGTGTCATATAAAATTAATTTATGTAAATATATAAAAACTTTTTAATAAAAAAAAACCGGCAGTAAATTAATACCACCGGCTTTTCCAATCACAAACAGAAATTACAGAGAAAAATTTTTGATTTGTTGTTTATAATACTCAAGCTTTTCTAATAAATCGTCGTTTGAAAATTTAACAACTTGTCTTGATGCATCATGTAAAGAGTCAGCTGTACCATCTCCAAAGTCTTTATCTAAATTTATTCCAAATATATATTGTTCACCATATCTAAACACATTACAAGCCGAGCATTGCACTTGACAATTCACTTCGTCCCATCTTGTTGCATAATGTTTTCTTGATTGGAAATGTCCGCACTGCAATTTTTTCCAATGATCTTTTTTTCCACATGTAAAACATTCGGTAGTCCCATGTGCATCAGCGTATCGTAGTCGTATGAATTCACTAAAGGCATTATCTAGTTTTTTTACTATATTTTTTCTAGATTGTTTTCTCACTTAGCATGGGTTTTTTAAAAGCATCTCACCCAGATCTTTATTTAAAGTTTTAATTGCTCTATATATAACTTTAGATTTTTTTTTAGCTTCTAGTCTTTCTATCTTTGTAGAGTCAGATCCTAATTCTGTATACATATTAGCATCTAATTCTAATAATCTATCTATTTTGTCTTTAATAGATACTGTTTTATAGTTTAAAATTTTATCAATCATATATGTAACCATTATTTTATAAATATAATAAATTAGAATTAAAAAGAAAAAAGAAAAAGAGTAAAAAGAAAAAAGAAAAAAGCCAGGTAAAAAAGAAAAATTTAGTTACCTGTTCCAACAGCCGTCCAACTTTATTAGGTTGCTGAAGTATGTTTGTAAAATTATATAAAAAAGATTTTGTCAAGACAGAAAGTTATTAACTACTTTTTTTACCTTTCTCCCAAGTTCTGCCAACAAAGTATGCTCCATATACTGTGACCAATAATGTTTGAAAGATTGGTATGTACTCTTTCTGTATTTCAAATCCTCCAATGTTACCATCGGTAAAAGCAAGAACTGTAAACATTCCTGTAAGAAATACCATAATAATTGGCCTAATGTTTTTCGAAAGAAAGCTATCACTTTGCATATCGTACTTCCATCTCTCTGTGACTTGTTCTTGTGCATCTTTATCAGCTTTTTCTAATAGTTCCTGTATGCCTCTCTTTGCTTCTAAGCGCTCTTCGTCGGTTGTGGTAAGATTATCTATTACTTTACCAATATCTTTCACTAGAGTGCCCGAGATTAATTGTAGTAGCTTTTTCATTAGTATGTCCAAATAACGTTTTTATCCTTGTCTTTATCTATGTCAACATGTATAAATGTTTTTGCAATACCAATTCTATTAATGCCTACATCTTGTAAACACCATAAAAGCTCATGTCTATCTCTAGAGTTATTACAAGCAATATCTACAGCCAGTCCTTTTAAGTGACTTGAGTTTTGTTTACCGCCTACTTTAGTGTTATGTGCTGATGTTCTATAACCAGAGTTTATATGTATTGGTTTGTCAAACTTTTCTCTTACAAGATCAAGCATTTCTAAAATTTGTTTATCCATTAACTGACCAGAACCTTGAACATCTGGTGAGTCAAACTCATAATAGTTAAAGTATTTCATAATCTATCTACTACGCTTTGTATTTCATTTATATCTATGTCTAACTTAAAACTTAAATCAGCAGACCATTGACGTACAGGTTTGTTTTTATAATAAACAACTATAACAGGTACTGTTTGTACTTGCTTCTTAAAATTATCGCTTTGCTCTTCTAACCAAGCAAATTGTACATCACAACCTATAAGTCCATTAAGGTCTAAATTATGATGTTTATTCCATTGTGTATTAACTTGTAATACTGTAATATCTTTTTTTTCTACCTTACCTAAAGATGTAGGGGTAAAAAGTAAAAACGCTAAGACTATTAAAGCTCTCATCTTAATTCATATACACGCTGCTCAATCAGTTCAAGTTTCTCAAAGTTCTTTTCTATCAGCTCACGATTATTCATAATCTCTGAACGGATGGCGTTATCTTTTAGGTCGTACTCTTGTCGTGAGATAACAGGTTCAGGTAATTCCATAGCTCTATCAATCTGTGCTTTTAAGCTAAAGTAAAATGCTGTAACAGTACTTATACCGATAGCAAGAGATACAATAGTTTCTATGCTCATACTGAATTTAGTATCTTTCGACAACTCTGACATTTCTTATCTATTTAGAATTAAACGACCAACCCGCAAAAGTGTGTACACCGTTGCCCTCTGGGTTAACTTCGTAACTTTTCCAGCCATACGGACTTTCGTCTAGTCCTTCCCATAGTACATCAACAGAGTATTTGTCAGATGCTAAACCCTCTATTTCAACCTCTCCGTTATCGTCATAAACTGGCTCGGTAACTAATAGGTAACCTAGCTTTACAATAGTGTGTCTTGCTTCAAGCCACTTGTTACCTTCATCATCTGTATTGTGAGGCAAAGCTGCTATTTTTTCCTCTGCTTGTTCTTGTGAGTCAAACTCGTATTTTTTAAATATATATCCCATTTTTTAACTTGTTAAAGTTTGTAGTTCGGTGTCTGTAAGTGCCTCGTTGAAATAGATTAATTGTTTAAGGTTTCCGTACCAACTGTTGCCGCCACTTCCGCTGTCTAAACGAAGTGTACCCAATCCAGTGCCAGTGCTACCAAATGAGTCTGTTGAAACTTCAACTCCATTTATCCACAAAGCAAAATCGTTGGTTTTATATTTTACAGCTACTTTGTTCATCTGTGTCCAGTCAGATACTGTATGCGTTAGCACCGCTACGTTGCTGGGGTTTACAAAAATTACACCATATATCTGGTTTTCAGTTGGTCTAAACTCAATTCGTATTACATAATCTGCGCTAGTGCCACTGCTTGATACTGATAATCTTTTTGTAATTCCGTCTGTACCTAGAGCAGCAATCTCTACGAATAAAACTCCTTCGCTGTCGTTAAAATCTGCTGTTGTTCCAGAGTTATAGTAAGCATCGCTAGAGCGAGTTACTTGACCACCTGACGTTTTGATATATGAAGTTTGATAGCTTCCTGCTTCGATTTGACTTCCCCATATTAAAACATCAGCATTTATGTTACCAACTATGCTTACATCATAACCATTAGCAATTTCATTAAAAGCTAATACAGGACCTGCACTTGATGAAGTAGTAGTAGCTGTTTGAGTAATATAAACCCTGTACCAACCATTACCATAGTTTTCAATACCATAATCAGTTAAACCTGAATTATAAGTTATTGTGCCATTATGTATATCAACAACAACACCACCACCTGTACCAAAACCACCATTACGATATCTAAATTGAAAGTACTGCCAATCAGCACTACCTGTACCTCTTTTGATAAAGATACTATTTGTATATGTAGTGCCTGATGAAACACTAACACCATCATAAACTGAATGTTCTCCAGTGTCAGATGTCATAGCTACCTTTACAGCAGTATTTGCGCCATCAGGCGAAACACCTGAATTAATTGTTCTTGTAACTCTTAAACTGTTCCACAAATCCATTCTCTCTGAATCAGGCGATATATTCGTTCTACTCGGTTCTACAAGCAAATTCGGACAATCTCCGGCTAGTCCATTTGTTAGTGGGTAGTCTAATCTAGGTATATTGCTACTTACGTTCTCAATTAGTCCGTCTTTATTTACTCTAGTAGCATCTGTATTACCTCTAATGTGTGAAAAGTCTCCGTTTCCGTTTGCTGGAATAACAGAGTAAAGTGTACTCGCTTTGTAGCCACTCGGTATCATCGCTATGCTTGCCTTATCGTATAAACTCATTAGTTTGCTATTAAAATTTCAAAATTTTGCATAATACTTGTAGCACCTTCTGATGTGCCACTATCTGATAGTACTCTACTTGAATGATCTGTTGCAACACCTATAACTTTGTAAAGGTCATTGTTACTAAATAGAGTTGATTTTATTTCGTTTACTGCCTTACGTCTTTCTGCGCCATTGTCAAGCACAATAAACTCGTCTGTTTCAACCATATCAGCACTCATGTCTGTAAACTCTGATAGGTCTAAAGATATACCTGTTGCTGTTGTATCTAACCCTGTACCTACTGTTATTTCAGTAAGGTCTAATGTTACGTTAGGTGTTGTTGTGCCATTTGTAACGTCTAAACCTGTGCCAACTGTAACCTCTGTAACTGTACCTACGTTTGTTGTATATCCTTCATCGTTAGTCCATTGACTATTGCTACCACTTTTATTTGTAAGCGCGTCAGTAGATGATGCCGTAATATAATTTGCACCATTTTCAAGTTGATTGTTATTATCAGGGATTGTTGTATCGCCTGCTAATGCAGTAGTAGATGTAGTACCTAATTGAAGCAAAGCGGTATTACCCTCTAACGCTGTGCCTGCTGTCGTACCAAGCACCATACTAACCTTGTTATTATTTGTAGTAATATCTGATGCTTGTTGGGTAGTTATACCTACTTTGGCGTTATTCGTTGCTACATCGCTTTCTATGGCGTCTAAATCTACTGCCTGAGTAATACTTATGAATCCTACTTTAGTAGCATCTGTAGTCGGATAGCTGTTTTTAGCATTGTTAGTCGCTATGTTACTTTCCATAGTGTCAAGGTCAACAGCTTGT
>Ga0181380_1000342_pt1 | contig 21235 bp, 19 predicted proteins | sample 3SPOviralmetaG_FD_130116 | JGI IMG/M metagenome (GOLD analysis project Ga0181380, IMG submission 130116) | Marine viral communities from the oligotrophic San Pedro Time Series (SPOT) site, San Pedro Channel, CA, USA - 3 SPOT_SRF_2009-08-19 | ecosystem: Environmental > Aquatic > Marine > Strait... | reverse complement strand
GTAGAAACTGGTGATGATGTGTTAGAATTTGGTAAAGGCAATCAACCAGCAGCAAACCAGTTTAGTTTATATTCAGTAGATACAACAAATAATTATGCTGTAAATAGTTCTAATTTTATTAATATAAGTTCTGATAGTGATTTAACTAAATTTGGTGATAATTCAGTCCAAAGTTTATCTACAAACAATACTGTTTATTTATCCCAAAATAGCACCAACACTTATAGTGAAACTGCTGATAAAGTAGATATATCGGCTACAAATGCTATTGCAATTGAGTATGAAGCAGCACAACCAATAATGCCTTCCAAGATGGAGGTATTCCAACAAGCAAGTTTTCCAGACCCAAATGCTACAACAACAACACAAGTATCAACACCATTAGCGGGAGCAAATGGAACTGCACCACATACTCCTTATGGTTTATGGGGTAATAACGCAACAGATGTTATACCAGCAAGTAATTTTGCTACACTCGGACATTATTATTCTGTTGATACTATGGCGAACCAACTGAATAATAATACTTTAAGTGGTGCTATGGCTATTAAAAATGATAGAAATTTTCCATTTGGATTAGCGTATGATTTTACTAATGCCCAAGTATGTAATAAATATATAATATGGGGAGATAGTGTAAGTGTAAATAATATTAACACTTGGGAACTACGAGCATCAAAAGTAGATAAATCAACTTATGATAGTCAAATATCATCAACTTATGATGTATTAGACACACAAAATAATTTTACACTAAAGACTATAACACTACAAACACCAGCAAGCACGAATATAAATGAAGGTAATATATTCACTTTTAGTAATACAACGGCATACAAATATTATATATTACATATAACCGATAATAATGGTGGTAGTAATTATACATCTATGAGTGAATGGGGATTATATGGTGATAAACCTGGTTCTATATGCGTTGCGGGAGCAGAAACAAATAATATATCAGGAAACTTTACTTTAACTGCTTCTAATGTGCTCTCTGGTTATGGAACTTTACCAAATTTATACGATAATCAAATACACGGCAATTCTTCCACTACTGGATATCTTAATCAATTAGTCCATCTAATAAAAAATACAAATGGTTATAATAGTGGTTGGTTTTTAAATTATGCATTTACTAATGCACAGGTAGTTAATAAATATAGAATATGGGCAAGACCAGATGCAGCTTCAGCTTCAGCTCCTGATGGGCAACAACCTGTAAATTGGGTATTACAAGGGTCAAACGATGGTTCTACTTTTATTTCATTACATAGTGTAAATGGTGCTACTTGGAATGATTATTCTGTTGTAGGGTCAGCATCTGATAATTTAATTCACGCAAACGAATATAGTTTTAGTAATGAAACTGCTTATACTAATTACAGATTAGCAATATCAGTAAATGGTGGACAAAATACCTATTGCACGATGTCGGAAGTAGCGTTATATAAAGATAATACTTACCAAGCAGTAGCAGGAAATGAAGCAGGTGCAACAAATATATCACAATATATAGGTCAAACTTCTTACCCTAATAATGCTATACAGAATATATTTAATAATGTTGTATCACCTAATACCACAGATAGAGGTTATTTCTCAAATACACCAGGAGCATTTAGTAATGGTGTTGCTAATGCACACGCATATATGGGTTGTGAATTGAGTAGTCCGCAAGTCATAACAAAATACAATATGTGTCCTTTCACTCCAAGTGATGCAAGTCCTCGTGGTTGGGATTTTGTTGCTTGTAACGATGTTAATGATTTGATAAATAATACCTCAAATTTAGTAGTATTACATTCTGTAAATTTAGCTGGTTCTATCAATAATGCAGGAGTATCAGTTGGCTATCCAAATATGAATATAATAGCGGCAAGTAATACACCTGGTAATACTATATCAAATTTGTTTAATAATTATGAAATATCAAATACAAGTGCATATAGTGTTTATGGAATTATTCCAAATAAAAATTATGGAAGTGCTCATATATCTTTGGTAGAATTAGGACTTTATAAAACAGCATCAAGTATTACGAATTCCAGACTGCCCAAAGAAATAATCTTACAAGGTCAAAAACTAAATGATAATATATGGACTACAATAGAACAAAATGTTTTAACAACAGAACCATCTGCGGCAGGATTTGTAGCACCATCAACATTACCACAAAATCCCAATCTAGCAAATTTAGGACCACCATACAAAGAAACCTTTAATCAATCTAATCAACAATATAAAAAGGTAAGAATGGTAATACCACAAGCATATACAGACAACTCAATCAACATAGGTGAATGGGTGTTAAGAAAAAAGAATCATATTAAAACATATTTAGGTAATAATGATAGTGCATTTGATGCTACAAAATTAACTTATGAAGTTGTATTAACTACCAGAAATGAGGATAATTCTTATGGAATAGATGATACACCTGGTGTAAGTGTAAATTTAGACCCTACAACAATAAAATCTAACCTACAAGATGCTAGTACTTTCACTTATAGCAGACTATCTATGAATACTAATAGTACATATAGTACAAGTGCTAATCTGGTTAATTTTGGTGAAAGATATATGAAAATAACATATACATTCCCATCACCATCACCAATAAATAATTTCCTTACTTGGAGTAATAATGATTCTACTTTACTATCTAAATTGATGAAACACATAGAAATTCACGGATATTATAAAGAAAACAATATTGATAAATATGATATTCTATTTGATGATAATTTATCAACAACAACTCCAACAGCAACAACTGCTGCATCTATTGATAGTGAAACCCCTTATAATCCAAAAGAAACATTAGGATTTAATGCAACTAATAAAAAATATGATGCGATTATTATTATAGTAAAATCTAACTTTGATACTACAAGTAATAATGTAGTTTTATCAGATATATTATTTAGTGGTTATGATACTGGTACAAACTTCTATAAAGAAGTACCATTTATTGGTATGGTATGCAGACATCAAATAACATCATCAAATAAATATAAAATACCATTACCAATAGAAGGTGAGTTTAATTCATTATCTAGGAGTTTCCAAAACAACGAATTCAGTTTAATAAATAGTTGGGAACGAAAAGTAGTTAATGACGATAGAGGAGTTGTAGTAGCAGATATCAAACTGGAAAGTTCAGCTGTATATTTTACTACAACCGCTAATCCAGTTTTAACAGCAGAATTGCAAGGAGGTGACCCAAAAGTACAAGCAACTATAAATTTATCAACAACAGTTAAATTAATACCTAACTTTGGAAATTTTATTAGTGTAACAGATATAACAATAACAAATGATGGAGCATTTTACAAAACACCACCAGTTATAGTATATAAACTTGGTACGCAAGAATTAAAAACAAATGATGTTGGTTGGGAAGGTTCTCCTCCTAAAATTGAGATAATAATGGGAGATTTTAAAACTAGTTATAATAAAGGAACTCTTGTAAATAACGAACCAAATTTCCCATATATAACAATTGGTTCTAATGATATTAATTGTGAATTTGATACAACAGAATCAAGAATGAATTTTAATAAAATGCATACACTAATGAAACAAGGTCAAGAAACAAATGGATTAAGTAGATATTATGATAATAGTATGGTATTTAATTCGGGAGAACCATTAATAAGTCCTGATACAGAAAGTGGTAATGATGTAATGAAAATACATAGTAAAAAATTTTATTTAAATTCTACTCGTGCAGGATTTACAGAAGGTATATCCAAATCAAATCTTGTTGAGCAAATAATACCAATATCAAATCCATTTATAAAACAGAAAGGTATAGCATCATCAATATCTGGTGTTGGAATAATGGGATTACATGTAGGTAAAAAAGATGGAACATATAATCAAGTTTCACAATTTAATAGACACACTTATACTAACTCGTTATTTGATAAACTTGGTTTTAAAATTGAACAATTATTACCAATTTTTGGTAATCAAAATAATATGTTTAATAGAGGTTCTCATAATAGATATATTGATGATAATAAATTAGCATTATCTAAATTAAACAATATGGTTAAACCAGTAACAACAGGTGGATTTGTATCCAGTACGCTCAACCAGTCTTTAAATACATCAAATCTTAATTATCTTATGGGATCATTAGATGGAAATAATCAGTTAGAAAAATCTGTATCACAAGTATCAGATTCATTAATAGGAATTAATTTACCACAGAAATTTAGTTATTCTCATCTATTAGTTTATTCTAATATTGTAAATAAATATAACTATATTGGAGGTCAAATTATAAATGATATATGTTGTGTAGGGTCAGTAAATAGAAGTTATGAAGCAGGAAATTTCATATATGGAAATCAACCTGGTATAGAATATACAATTGATAAAACAAAAATATTAACTGATATAGATGTGGATTTAAGAACCAATCTTGGAACACCAGCAATACTAGGTGAAGGTTCAACAATTACTTTTAAGATTGATAAATTTAGAAATATACCTTTAGCATTACAAGAAAAGAAATAAGTAAATATACAAAATTGTATTTTTAACAGAAAAAACAAACGAAAAATCTTAAATTATAGATATTTTAAGTCAAAAATAGGAAATTAACTTAAAAAACAAGAATTTTAAGGCAAAAAATAGGATATAATAACCCTAAAAAATATTTTTTATAGGTTTCTAAACAGATTTTTCGGCATATTTATCGTTTTTATCCTATTTTTTAAGTTAAAAATACAATATTATCTTAAAATTATTGTATTTTAAGTCATTTTTACAATTTTCTATTTATTTTTACTTAAATTTATATCTCTAATATTATTAAATGGAAAAACAATTACTAAATAAATATGGTGGAAGGAATTTAAATAAAAAATTATTATTAGAATTGATAGATGATATTAAAAATTATAAAGAAGATAAGAAAGTAGATAAACCAAATTTAACAGAAGAGAATATTATGAAAGTAATAGATTCTATGACTAACAAAGAGGATAAACCATTATCAGATAAATCAAAAGATATTTATAAACGCAGAGCAAAGAATTTAAATTTAATTAAAGTTCTAGAAGATTTAATTAAAAATAAAAATAATAAAGATGAAGTTAATAAAATTTTAAAAGATATTGAGATGCAGAAATCTAAAACATTAAGAAAGGAATATAGTAAATTTAGAAGTTTAGAAGACTTTATATTTCTAAATCAAATGATTAATAATATTGATAATGTTTATGAGAATCTAAATGAATATGTATTAAATAGAATCAACCAATATATACAAGAATTAATTAAATTAAGAACAGAAGCAAAAGATAATAAAACATCATTTGATGATTTAAAAATAGAATGGGCTGAATACTTAAAGAAAGTTAAAGAACTAACAGAAGATACAAAAGTTCCATTAAAGATTAAAATATTATTTAACTTATATAAAACATATCCTCTTCGTGATAATTATGGTGATGTATTATTAACTGATAAAGACCTTGATGATGATGTTAATTTCTATAATGTTAAAACAAAAGAATACCATTTAAATAATTATAAGGGTACTGCAAAAGCAAAGTATGGAAATAAGGTTTATAAAATACCAGAATATATACACAAGATGATAATGGAGGAATACGATAATGGTAATAAATATTTAATTGGAAAAACAAAAGAAACAAAATATAGTAAAGGTAGTTTAGTAACTCTTGTTAAAGATGCTAGTAAAAAATATTTTGGTAATCAATTTACTATTAATGATATTCGTAGAAGTGTTGTTTCGTATTACCATGAAAATAAAGATATTAAGAAAAGAAAACAACTTGCCGATATAATGTTGCATAGCTACGAAGAAGCTCAAAGAAGTTATAACAGAGAAGAGTTTAAAGAACAATAATTTACTTCATTCTTTCCTTTGATACTCTAACAAACTCAACTGCAACCTTGTCTTCTTTTGGTTCTTGCTTGTTTTTAGTTAATAACTTTTTATATCTATCAAACATTTTAGCTTGTTTCATAGTTGGCTTTTTATTTGATTCCCTCAGTTTTTTTAATTCTAATAATAATTCTTTTCTTAATTTTGTTATTTGTGTATTTGGTTTTACACTCTTTTTTAATGACGATGATGGTGGTAGTTTTTCTTTAAGTGTTCTATCAGTTCCTTCTACTGCTACAATATCTGTTATTTTTTTAGCAGGTCTTTCATCTTTAAATGGTGAATCATTTTTCCATTTCATCATCTCACCTTCTAGTTTTAAATGAGTATCTAACGCATTTACTAAATCTCCTTTTTTTTGTGTTAATTTTATTTTAATAGTATTATATTCTCTGATAATTTTTTTTATTTCTGTAACTTTCATTTTCATTAATTTTTTTTGCAATTCACTCATAATGATATTTAATTAATTAAAATATTTTATATAAAAAAATAAAATAAAATATGCCTCCAAAATATTATAAAGGTTTATCTGAAAAAGAAAAGAAAGACAAAAAAGATAATATAAAAGAATCTAAAAAGTTATATGATGCTGGTAAGAAGAAACAAGCATTTAAAAAGGCAAGTGAAAGACCTACAACTAAATCAACTAAAAAATCTTCATATACTACAAGATTTAATAAAAAATTTCCAGATGTGAAATCACCACCATCTAAATCTTTTGCAGAATCAACTGGTATTCCAATAGCAGACCAAAAAACAATTATTAAGAAAGGAGAAGCTGCTTATGTTACAAGTGGGTCAAGACCTTCTGTATCATCACCTACGCAGTGGGGTATAGCAAGATTATATGCTTTTTATTTTAAGGCGATACAAGGTAAGGAAAAAATAAATCAAGACCAAGAAATTTATGATAAACTTAAAGGAAAGATTAAAAAATAATTATACACATAATTCTAATAGTTCTTTTATCAATTGAGGAGGTATTCTGTATCTTTCTAAACGATTAGTTCCTCCTCCTACTGCTTTCTGATATTCGTTATTAGTTCCCATACTTCTCGGGTGTTTCAGTAAATATTCTTTACTAATTTTATTTTGATCACTATTACCACAATTAGATTTATGCAATAATTTCTTCTCTACTTTAATTATTGATTCACAATCTTTTTTACATAACTTACCTTTAAAATTAGGAATGTTAGTCCAAAATCTTGTATCCTTTTGATAAGGAAAACCATATTTACAATAACTTACTAATACATCATTTTTATAACCTTTTTCATATAAATAATCTTTCATAGATGAACCTTTTGGATTTTCTATCCAATAATATTTTGGTTTAAAATATTCTAATATTTCTATTACTTTATCTACTTGTGGCTTACCATATTTATTAATATCATCTTGTAATTCTTTTTGTGTAAATTTAATATAACCTTCTTTTTCTGTTCTACTAAATTTCATAGATTCTACATTATAATAAGCATTAAACCAACATTTTCTTAAATGACTCCAATAGAAACAAGATGGTGATGCTGTTATAATATCAAAATCTCCTGGTTTAAAATCTTTCTTATAATCCCATTCTAATAAACAAGACTGAATATGATGTTTAGATTTATATTTTTTTTCTTTATCAGATTTATCATAATCAGGTAAATCTCTATCTAAACTCACAACATCAATATTCATATCTTCTGCAACTTTTCCTATGCTATGAGTTCCACTAAATAATTCTAATAATTTCATATTTAATTAAAAATAATAATTTAATAAAAAATTTTTAAAATCTAAATTTAGTTAAAATATGTTTGTTCAGTTAATTAAATTAGATAATGATCCTAAAAAATATAAAATGATTTTCTATGATGAAAATAAAAAGAAAGTTAAAACTACAAAGTTCGGTGCTTCTGGTATGAGTGATTATACTATACATAAAGATAAAGAAAGACGACAAAGGTATTTAGATAGACATAGAAAAAATGAAAGATGGGATAAGCCTATGACTGCGGGTTCTTTAAGTCGTTTTATACTTTGGAATATGCCTACAATTAAAGGAAGTTTTGCAGATTATAGAAGAAGATTTAGGTTTAAATTATATTAACGCAAAATTTAATTAAATTTTTTTTATTAAATTATATAAATGAAGTCTTATCAAGAAGTTCAGCAATACAAAAGAAATTATTATTTAGTAAATAAAAGAAAACTTTGTGAGTATAGTAAGAACTATTATTTATATTCTAAATGTAATCATGATATGAGTAATGAAGAAATATCTAAATCCTTACAAGATTTTATAAAAAAATATAAATCTAATTATAAAAAACAAAAAGATAATAATAAAATTAATATTAAAAAAAAGAATATTATTATATCATTTAACTAAAAATGGAATTGTATATATTTATTTTATCAATTGTAGGTTCATTATTAGTTGGAATGAAACTTAAATCTAAATGCGTTTCTAAATATTGTGAATGTACTATTGAGAAAGTAGAAACTGATGATGAAATTTTAAGAAATATTAGAATTGGTAGAAGAGGAATTCCTCGTGAAACTGGTAGTATTTAGATTAAAAATATTAAACGCAGTTTTTGTTTTTTTCTTTCTAATTCTTTTTTTTCCTTTATGTATTTTAATAAAGAATCAAATGAATACTTTTTATCTAAATTCATATTTATATTAATCATATAAATAAATTTTAATAAATAAATAATGTATAACCAATTGTTTAGAAGAAGACCAACTGATGATGAACTTTATATTATTTTAAAATGTTATGGAATCAGTAATCTTGATTCTAATGAAAGTATTACTTATTTATCATTACAAATTAATAATACTATTAATAAATTATATGAAAATCTTGATATTTTAATTGATGTTTATTTACCTTGTAAATATAAATTTATATCTGAATTAACTATTAAGAGATGCATAACTATCCTCAGGCAAATTACTAGATTATATAATTATAAAGTTGTTAAGTATAGTTTTAATAAAGCTAATATTTATAAAATAGAATCTAATATTAAAAAAAATATTTTTATTAAAAAAAATGTGGAATTAAAATTTAATTAAAATTTGATTTATTACACAGAATTTATTTAAGGATAAATTAATTTCTTATATATATATAAAAGAATATGGAGAAGATGAAACCAGGTAGAGTTAGAGTTAAAATGTATGAAAATGAAACTATGCAAGAATATGATAGAAGAAAAAAAAAACATAATTATCATACAAATGCAGAATATGCTGCATCAAAGAAATTACAATATTATAAGAAATTATATAAAGAAAATGAAGATTTTCAGATTATTCTAGAAAATAACAATAATATTATAGAGATTCTTTTAGAAGTTATTAATTTTCATCAAAAGAAGAAACTTAATTTAATTTAGAATCTACTTAAAAACTTATTATCTTATTAATAAGTGATACAATATAGAATACTATAGACAAAACTTCTCCCCATTTCTTCGTTTATAGTAGAAAATGGCGTATCACCATCTACAACTTATTTTTATTGTAGAAAAATGTTCTAATTAAACATTTTTTTATTTTTTTTTAAAATTTGATTTTAATTTAAATTGATTTAAAGATAATTTATTTTCTCTATATATATTATAAAAAATAAATGGACTCCTCAAAAATAATTTCAGAAGCTATGAAAAATTCTCAAAAAGAATTTGACTCAAAAGTTTTTAAAGATTTTCTAGATAAACTTAAGGTTACTAAACAATCTGATTATACACATACTAGTTTTAAAGGTGGAAAATATTATATAAAAGCAGAAGATAATGATGAATATTTTAAATTATATAAATATTATGATGGAAAATCTTTTGGAATGGTAGAATTTCCAAAGTGTTTTAGTAGATATATTAGATTTGATTTAGATTTACATTTTAAAGAATCTACTAAAATTACAAAAGAAAATATTAGTGATATTGTTGATTTTATTAAAACTGAAATTAATAAATATTATGATGTAGATTATGATGTTTATGTATTAATGAGAAAATCACCAACACAAAAAAATGATATTTGTAAAAATGGTATTCATATACAAATTCCAGATATTATTACAAGAAATGATTATATTACTAAATTTATTCGTAGAGAATTAATATCTAATAATAATTTAATTAATCTTTTTAAGAATATGGAAGTTATTAATCCTATAACTGATATTATTGATGAATGTGTTTATACTGGTAATGGTTGGATGCAATATGGTTCTGATAAAGGAACTGATAGTTCTAATGCTTATAAAGTTAAATATATTGTTGATAAAGATAATCAAATGAAAAAATATAAAGAAGATAATATTAATTTAGTTGAATTATTCTCTTTAAGAAATAAAATGAAACCTACTGATATTAATAAAATTGGTAATGATATTATAGATAAAATTTATGAAGAAGATAATGAAATGGAAAGAAATAAAATTATTGCTAAACAAAAAAAGGAAGAAGAAATACAAAAAAGAAAAGAACAAAGAAAATATGATGATGTTGTTGATAAAGATTTTATTAAAGAATTAGTTGGTTGTTTAAATGCTAATAGAGTTGATGATTATAAAACTTGGTCTGAATTAGGTTGGTGTTTAAAATCTATTGATGAAGGACTATTTGATTTATTTGATAAATTAAGTACAAATAGTGGAAAGTATGATAGTGATTCAGTTGAGAAGTTTTGGGATAAATCAGTTGCTGGTAATTATACTATGGGTACATTAAGGTATTGGGCTAAACAAGATAATAATGAAAAATATATTGAGATATGTGATAAGTACAAGAAGTATGATATAAAAAATTTTAATTTTAGAGGTGATATTAACCATTTTAATTTAGCAGAAACTTTTGTTAATGAATATAATGAAAAATATATTTTTAATAAAAATAAGATATATGTTTATCATAATGATATATGGGACGATAATTTAAGTGATGCATTAATTCACGATGATTTAGTTAAAATGATAGGTAAATTATGTAAAATAGCAACAAAAACACAAGATAAAGAAGATATTACAAATATATTAAGTAGTTTTAGTAAAATATCAACAAGACCTAATAGAGAAAAAATAGTTAAAGATATAAAAGAAAAATTATTAATAAAAAATAATCACAATATTTTAATTAATTATACATTAGATCAAAAAAGAAATATCCATTTTAGGAATGGAGTATTAGAGATGGAAAAATATAATCCAGAAACTAATAATATTGAAGAATGTTTTAGACCAAGAGAAAAAACTGATTATGTTTCAGGATATAATGATTATGATTTTAATGTTGATGTTTGTAAAGAAAAGATTGATAAAGTTAAAAAAATATATAGACAAATACAACCAAATGAGGAAAATTTTAATTATTACTTAACATTTTTAGCATATTGTTTAACTGGTGATACAAAATATCAAAAATGTGAAATAGGAGTTGGTTATAGTGCTTCTAATGGTAAATCAACACATACTGAAATACATCAAATATCTATGCCTTTTTATACTATGAAATTAGATAAAAAAACATTTAATGAAGGAAATAGTAAGAATCATAAACAGTTTATAGAATTATTTAATAAACCTGTTAGATTATCATATATGGAGGAATTAAAAACTGATAAATTAGATGCTGAACTATTTAAAGAATTTGTTGATGGTAAAAATTTAAATGTAGAAGTTTTATATGGTTCTTGTAAAATACACCCAATACAAGCTAAACTAAAAACAAGTTCTAATTTTGATTTAGATATACAAAATGATAAAGGCGTTATTAGAAGAGGTTTAAAATTAAATTATCAAAGCAGATTTGTTGATGATGAAGAATTAGTTAATGAAGATAAACATATTTATTTAGCAGATGAAGACTTAATTGAAAAATTTGAGATTGATGATGACCTTAAATCTGCATATATTATAATGTTATTACCTTATGTTAATAATTATATTAAAAATGGTTTATTAATTCCAAAGAAAATTAAAAATGCTTTTAAGGAAATGGTAGAAGAATATGATGATGTTGGATTATTAATTAATAATAGTGATACTTTTTCAAAAGTATCTCCAACTGAATTAGATTCAAAAGATAGATTATCTAAAAATGAATTATTAAATATTTTTAAAAATAATGGTATAAAAATATCATGGAAGCAATTATTAGGTCAAATGAAAGGTTATGGATATATTTGGAATAGAAAGAAAAGAAATAAAGATAAAGGACAGGGTTGTTTTGAGAACTTAAAATATAATGGTGAAATTATTGATAATAGTGATGAATATTAAAAATATATTCAATTAAATCAATTAAATATTATTTTTATAAGATAAATAACAATAAAAAGTTATTAATTATTAATTATTATATATTTTGGGGCGTTTTTTGGGACTTTGGGACGTTGGGGCGCTAATTTACAAAGTCCTCTCGGGAGAGCGATTTATGAAATAGTTTTAAAAAAATGACTCAAACGTCCCAAATGACCCAAAAACGCCCCAAATATTCTATAAATCAAAATCATCAAAATCAATTATAAAATAAAATATATTTTCTAGATAATACATATTTAACTTTTTATTTAATTCCTTCATAACTTCATTATAATTTTCTTTAAATATAATGAAATATATATAATCCATAATATCATCTGGAATTCTGAATTTAGTTTGTAATGCATTCATTTACTTTTTATTTTTATTTTTATTTTTAGTTTCTTTATATCCAATAAAAATATCTTTTGGATTTATCTTCTTTTTTTTCTTAATCTCTACATATTGTTTTTCAGGTGTTTTATTTTGTCCAGGCAAATAACCAGAATACATATTAGGTTTTTCCATATTTTTTATTTAATTAAATAAAATAAAAAATAATTATATTATAAAATAATGAGTTTAATTTATTTAAAATCTTCTAGATTTATGAAAGATAATAATGGTTCTACCATTAATGTTAGCGATGGACTCCCTTATAAATTTACAAATGTATTTAAAGAGCCTTTAAATATAACTCCAAAATCAAAGATAGAAGTTGTACAAGCAGATTTAAGAGTTAATGATATACACGATGTAAATACACAAAATGATAATAATAATTTTAGTTATTGTCTTGGATTTAATGGTAATACAACAGGTAGTCAAAGATTTTTACAAAAACTCGCAAGAATCCCAGATGGTAAATACACTAATGAACAAATGGCTACAAAAATAACAAGTGAAGTTAAAAAAACAAATTTATTAGATGGATTTAATATTGATGTATCTTATAATGATGATAGTGCTTTTACTATTAAAGCAGATATAGAATATGATAAATTAACAGAAGAACAAGATAAAAATGTTTATGGTTTAATCAATTCAAAAATGGGTTTTCAAGAAACTCAATCACAACAAGATACGGGTATTGGTACTTTTGCTGAAGAAATTACTATTGAATCACAAAATGATTTAGCACACAGTAATACTTTAACTAAAAATAGCACTTTACCATTTTTAACTTCTGGAACACAAACTAACAATAATAAACCATCAAATCTATTAAGTAATATGATAGTACCTACACAATATGGAATAAATAACGCTGGTGGTTCTGTATCAACTATATTTAGACCTATTAAACATTTAGTATATGGTTCTACATTTTTATCTAATGCAAGTGGTAAAACCTTTACATTATTATCTGCGGCAGGAATTGGAGGAACTGGAATTACTTTATCTACCAGCACTAATGGTTATGACTTCCAATTTGCAGATTCCAGTTTTACATATTTTTGCGTTTTTATAAAAACAAAGGCTGAGTGGGATACTTATACTTTACCAAACTCAATTACAAATGGTAATTTACCTTTCGGTCATTATATGATTATGAATATAACCTCTGCAATACCCAATCCAAACTTAAATGATAATAAAGTTGTATTACAATTAGATACTAATGACTATAAATGGAAAAGATGGGGTGGTGATCTTGCAACAAGCACTTTTGATTTCTTTTGTGATAATGATACAAATTATGTTAAAAATCAAGGAACACTTACAAGTCTTGGTAATTGGGGAACTGGAACACTTGGATTAAGTAGAGGCGAATGTACGATTTTAGGCACTAACCAAGTAAATAATACAAATAGATTTACTAGATCAAGAGTATATAATATTAGTGGTAATGCTAATACTGAAACTGAAAAATTAGTATATACTGATTATTATGCAGAACTAACACCAACTATTGATGGAACAGATAATTATATTAGAATGAATTATGGAACACAACAAACTGGAAAAGTCGCAGGTGACGATAATTGGATACTATTAACTAAACAACCATATTCTGATGATATAAAATTAAAAACATTACTACCAGCTTTAACAGATAATGATAATATTTTACTAGTTGCTTCTGTAACATCTTGGTTATGTGTAAAATATTATGTAGCCCATGATACAGCTGGTAATCAACAATTTATAAATATGACTATGATAGGAAATACAGATACTAATAATGTACCATCAACCGCCATAGCTTTACCAAATTTATTTAATGAAGCATCATTCCCAATTCAGCCTGTTGTTGGTGTTAATAATGGATATGTAAAAGATGAACAAAAAACTTTAACTATTGGACAATATTCAGTTAAAAGTATAAGTACTCATAGTATAGCAAAATTAAATGAATATATGAATAATAACTGGGGTAGTAATGAAACTATTCCAGCCAGACAACCAAAAACAACTATTACTAATTATTGTTCGGCATTAGAATTAGATGATAGAGATGTAACTATTGAGAGTGGTGATTTCAGTAATGTAGCAAATACAACATTTACAATTCCAGATGGTATTGTAAAAGAAGGAATGGCTATTAAAATAGGTGAAGAAACTAATTTTATTATGAGATTATCTAATTTTCTACCTACAGATGATGAATATAAAGTTTTAACTAATAAAGCTTATTCTATAGAACCAAATAGAGTATCTGAACTATATCAATCATTAGGTATGCCTAAACTATTATTTATAGATGAAGATGAACCAAGAAAAGATGGACTAGAATTTAAATCAACTGCATTACCATTACCAAATAGTAGCCAAAACTTTATAGTAAATTTAGAAAATATGGGTAAAATAGTTGGACAAAATAGTTGTACTAAAAGTGTAAATAAAGCAATTGCTGTAATTTCAGCATCATCGCTTGTAGATGATGATTTCTTAGGATTAAAATCATACACTCCACCTTATCCATTACCAATTTCTATTAACGCATCAACAACTGAAAAGGTAAATAACTTTGAGATTTACATTACCAACGATGAGGGAAAACCAGCAGAAAATTTAAATCACCCAACTACCTTACTTTGTAGAATTACAGAATAAAAATTAGAATGTGTTTAAAATTTAATTAAAATATTTTATTAAAATAAATAAAATGCCTCCTAAAAATAAACTTCCAAATGTTGTATTAGAGCCACTTGATGATCCAATAGAATTAGTTGATAATGTAGAAGACCTTGTAGAACATACAAAGAGAGAAGCAGAAGACCCTTTTGTTAGAGATGAACCTGAACCTGTACCTGTACCTGTACCTGTACCTGTACCTGAACCAAAAGAAGAAAAATTAAATTATAATAATTTAACTGCTAAAAAATTAAAAGAATTATGCAAATCAAAAGGATATAGAAATTATTCTAAACTGAAAAAATCAGATTTAATTAAAATGTTAAATGGTGAAGAAGTAGAAATACCTGTTAAAAAAGAACCAAAAACAAAAAAATCTATTGATATAGATATAGAAAAAGTAGAAGTAATAGAAAAAGATGAAGAAAAAAAACCAAAATCTCCAATTAAAAAAAAGGAATTAAGAAGTAATCTAGTAAAAGAAAAACCATTAATAACAGATGAAGAGATAGATGAAATATTAGAAGAAGAACCTCCTAAAAAATTAGAAAAACCAAAACCAAAATTAGAACCCCAAGTAAAAAATACATTACCACAACAAGTTAAAAATGTATTACCACCACAACCTCAAAAACCACTTTATAATCCTTTCACAAATTATTATAATTTAATGTAAAAAATGTAATTTATTTTATTTATTTATTTTATTTATTTTTATAAAATGAGTGATAAACATAAACCTATAAAAATACTACAAGTTAAACCATTAGAAAATAAACAGAAATTACCAAGAGAAATTCCAGATTACCTTCCCCAACTGCAAGGAGAGGTCATTTTAATTACATCAAAAATAAAATCAGGGAAAAGTAATTTTTGTATTAACTACTTGATGAATCCTCAATTAATGAAAGATATGTTTGATACTATATATATTATCTCGAATACCATTTACCAAGACGATACATCACGCTTTTTAATAGAACAAGATAATGTTATAGTCCATGATAGATATGATGATTATATTATAGATGATATAATAGAAACTCAAAAACAATATGAAAAAAAAGATATGCCTAGAATTTGTTTAATTTTTGATGATTGTTTAGGAAGTATGAAAATGAATTGTAAAGGTTTCCAATTAGCAAGCCGTGCTCGTCATTATAATATAGCCAACTTGATTTATATAGTACAGAAATTTTCTTATGTACCAAGAATTGCAAGATGTAACATAACACATATGATTACTATGGCTGGTATATTTAATGAAAAAGAATTAATTAGTATAGATGAGGAATATGATATAAATTTTTATAATTTATATAAAAAATATGTACAAAAAAACAGATTTAATTTTTTATATTGTAATTTATTAACTCAAAAAGCATATCATAATTTTGATAAAGTAATTCATAGTAATTATGATAAAATAGAACCAGAAAAATTAGAAGAAAATGTAACTGAAAATGAAGAAGAAAAAACAGAAATATAATTTTAATTAATTTAATTTTTTTATTTAATTTATTAATATAAAATAAAATGAGTGATTCTTTTTTAGCACAACAAATACAACAAAGAAGTTCTAATGTTAGTAGATTACAAGACCTTATTACAAGTAATAAAAATATGTTTAGTGAAGAGTGGAAAGAAACAGCACAAAAAGATTTTCAGCAAGGACTGGATAAATACAGCACACAATTACAAAATGCAGTAGGTCAAGAAATAGCAAATAAATCAGAAGCAGTTGGTATTTTAGCAGGAACACCAGCATTTTATAGTATTGGTACTGGAACTTATAAAAATCTTTTATCAAAAGAAGGTAAAAAATCTGTTGATAATATTGCTAGAAATATAGCTAAACAAGCAGAACCAGCTAAACAATATGTGAGTGAAGCCTTAGGTGAAGCAAAAGATGAATTATCTAATATACAACAAAGAGCTAATCAAATGTTAGGAAGAGCAAGTGAAAAAATTGATGATTGGACTGGTGTAGGTAATAATAGATTACTACAAAGACAAACCGCAACAGCTCGGGAACAAATAATGGGTGACCCCGAGAATCCTCTAATGACCGACCCTACTATGAGTGCAGAAGAGGCATTAGGTGATATAAGAGGATTACCAAGAGTAATAAGTAATTCTCAAACAACAGAAGCAGAAGAAGCTGGTAGAAGTAATTTAACTGAAAATATTTCATCTGATACTGCGGGTGAAATAGCTGGGACAGAAGAAGCTGGTGAAGCCGTTGGTGAAACTGCTGCAACAACTGGATTAGCTGATGAAATAACTGCTGGACTTTTAGCAGCAGCTCCAGAAACTGGGCCAGGTGCAGTAGTGTTAGGAGGACTAGCTGGACTTGTAGGAATTGGAGCTGGACTTGCAAGCTTATTCGCTCATCATACCCATAAGCCGAAACAATTTATACAACAAAATTTATCAACACCAGCAATCGCAAGTAGATATGATATAACTAAAACAATTTTACCATCTTCTACAAAAACATTAGGTACTGGTGGAACTATGCAATTTTAAATTTAATAAAAATTATTTATTTAATTTTTTTTTTATTTATATATATATAAATAAAAATTATGGATATATCTGAAAATGAATATGTCGCAAATGAATCTAACCTATTTATCCCTACTTCTAGAAAAAAGTTATTTCCCGAAGTAATGGGTGTTGATATTAAACCTTTAAATAAAGGAAATTCGCAATTCTCGTTCGTACTACCTTCCTTTATGAACTTCATAAATCCACAAAAAATCCGTATGCGTTATGATCTTACTATGTCGGGCAGGGGTATGCCTAAATGTAACTCAAAAGCTGGTGTTCATTCTCTATTTCGTAATATGAGAATCCAAACACAAAATGGAATGAAAGTATTAGAAAATCTTGATGATTATGGTGTAATGGTGGCTATGCAATATCATTATTCGGGCGATGCTGGAATTAGACATTTAAGAGAACTTAATGAAGGATTATCTCTTACTAATAACTCTGCTGAGCAACTATTTTGGAATGCTCAAAATCTACCATCTGTTGGTATTACAACAGCAAATACTCCTAAAAAAGTAGCAATTAATCAAGAACTATATTCTGGCGTTCTCGGTGCTTCGTCTTCTATTCTTCCAGTTGGGGCACTTGATGGAGTTCGTGTTACTTGCGAAATGAATCCAGTTATTAAAAGTATTAAACTTGCTAATGATTCTTCTAAAACAGGTCCTAAATCTTTAAAAGTTAAAACACAAGTAGCTGCTGCTGATTGGAATAATAATTCACTAAATAATATTGTAAATATTGTATGCAAAGGTGGAGATGCTCAGGATTCGGGTTTTGAGGTAGGAGATGCTGTATATTACGATGTAGGAGGTGTTGATACTCTAATTGGTATGGTTACTGGTGTAACAAATGATGGTAATAATGACTTCGTACTCCAAGTTAGAGGTGATGTTGCTGTTTCTACTGACTGGAAACTATTAGCAGTTGATACATTATTATACACTAAACATGAAGATAGATTTAATGGCTGGACACCAGGAGTTAATATGCAAGGAACATCTGGAAGTGCTGCTGCTGCTATTACCCTTGCTCTTACAGAAGCACCAAAAGTAGTAGATTATATAATGCAAAATTTAGAAATGATTGTAGAAATGGTACAACCTCCTAAATCCTATGTTGATTTAATGGTTAAAAAAATTAACTCCAAAGAAGGTCTTATTATGAATTTTAAAACACAGAATTTATTACGCACAAATCTAACTGGTGTTCAGGGACAACTCAACGCATCAATTGCTAATACTTCTAGAAGACTTTATGCTATGAATATTGTTCCACTTAATAGTGTAGATACTCTAAATGGTGAAAATCTTTCTGGTCAAGCAGACCACTTAAACGACTATCAGCTTGTTGTAAATGGAAATCTAACCCCATCACGAACTATTGATGTTTCTAGACTTTCCATGACGCCAGCTTATGTGCCTCAACAATTCATTCAGGAACTCCGTAAGAGTCTTATTTCATCTGGTGTATTTGTTAGATCACTACAAAGACCAGAAGAGGTCGTAGTAATTGGTCGTGCTTTTGGAATGGGTGGAGCTGTTAGTGATGTAACTAAATCTGATTTACAAGTAAGACTTAATTATTCATCTTCTGCAACAACTCAAAAAGTTCTAAATTGTTATATGTGTGAAGCAAGAACTTTAATTATTAGAGATAGAGAAGTTGATGTAATTGTTTAATTAATGCGTTAATTAAATCAAAAAAAAAATATTTGTATAAATAAAAGAAATGGAGAACTTTGATTTATGTGATGAAGATAAAGATTACTTTTATAAACTTTATTTTAATATTAGAAAATATTATAATATACTATTAAGACAAAATGATAAAGATAATAGTGAATGTAGAGATGATGCACTTGATACTATTTTATGTGATGGTACTGACTTATTGTTTTTTGAGGAGTATATGAAATTTAAAGATATGAAATATTCAGATATTTTTATAGAATTATAAATTTAATTAAATTTAATTAAAATTTTTTATTTAATTTATTTTTTTAATTATATTATATATAAATAAATAAAATGATTACTGAACAACGATTCAACGAGATTCAACCAATCAACTTACCAGAAAATGGACAATATTCTTTTAAAGGCGGAAGCAGTCTTGTACAATTTCAGATTCCAGCATCGCCAACCCTTCTTCTAACTAAAAGTCTAAAACTAAATGGAAAACTGCGTCTTAATAGAAGTACTTCTACATTTAGCAATCCTGTATTTCCAAATAATAATGCTGTAAAAGCAGGAGCAGCTTATGGTCTTCGTCTTAATGAAAGAGTTGGTATTTCTGGACTATTTGAGAATATTACAATTTCAGCTCTCGGAAGTGGCGGGCAAACATTAGAATCACTTACTAAACCTGGTACTCTATTTTCAGTAACTAATCCACTACAAAATAACCAAGCAAACTTTGATGGTCATATGTGCGGAAAAGACCCAGTAATCGCTAGTCGTGAAAAACAAAGTGCTACTGATTGTAATACAGAAGTTAATTTTAGTATTCCACTAGAAGTTGCTATACTCCAAGCTGTAGAAACTTTACCACTTGGTAATAATGGCTTACGAGGAATGGAGATTAATTTACAACTAACCGCTGATTCTAATGCACTGATATGTAGTGAAGCTGATAAAAATGATGTATTTTATTCACTTCACAATTTAAATTGTTGTTACGACCTTCTTCATTTCGACCCCGACACACAGGCTGAACTTGATAGACCAAAAACTGGTTCATTTGAGTTTAACTCTTGGAATCATCAATATAATATTCTTAATAGCAATTCTTCTACACTAACTCTAAATCTTGGAACTAAAAATACTTTATCTGTTATTAATTCTACAATTCCCGCATCTCATGTTAATAATGTAGAAAAAGATGGATACTCAACTGATAGATTTAAAAATCAAACAGGAGGTGTATTTAACACAACTGCAAATTTGAAAAAATATATAGTATCTAAATCGGGTCGTAGAATGCCTGTTGATTTTGAGGTAGTAACTGAAAAACAAGCTGAACAAAACAGACCAGAAGTAGAAAGAATTGAGTTACTTAAAGAAAGTATGAATGTAGAAGAAAGTGCAAGGACTCTAATTTCTGTTAATACCGAAAATGGTCTTAAAACTAAAAGAGATGCTGATGGTAAAGAAGTAGCAAGTCTTAAACCAACTGTAAGTGTAGAAGCACAAGATAAACCAGTTTTTGCAATCGGTCAAAATGAAGATTCACTAACACAAGTAGGCCGTGATTTTTCAGATGGAACTTTTACACTATTAGTAGAATCTGATCTTGATGGTCAAAGTGCTAATGCAATTCATACTTACTCACTATCAAAACATAAGCTTGTATAT
>Ga0181380_1000341_pt1 | contig 21239 bp, 23 predicted proteins | sample 3SPOviralmetaG_FD_130116 | JGI IMG/M metagenome (GOLD analysis project Ga0181380, IMG submission 130116) | Marine viral communities from the oligotrophic San Pedro Time Series (SPOT) site, San Pedro Channel, CA, USA - 3 SPOT_SRF_2009-08-19 | ecosystem: Environmental > Aquatic > Marine > Strait... | reverse complement strand
TCAACATATTTTACCATGTCAAGGTATGGTTTACCATGTAACATAGGAATAAAATCTGACATTGTATTACCTTTGTATCTTAAAAATGGTTTCATGCCGTCATACATTGAGGCACCTTTTGTTTTACCATACAAAGATGTAGTTTCAAATAATACCAAGTTCATGTCATACTTCTTGTTTAACATTTCTCTAACTTGGTGTGAACAACATAAACCAGCAAGTAGTTTACCACCAAGATAATTAAAACCAAATGGTTGACATGGTACAATTACAAAACCCATAATGGCAGTTTTGTTAAATACTTTTAAATCAGGTACATTACCTAACATATCATTTCTAGGTTTACAGTTAATAACTGGCGAACCAAATCTCATAAAACCTACAAACTTGCCTGTGTTCATTTCTTTTACTGCAAGTTTCAATGTCTTACCAGGAATACTTGTCATATTACTATGACTTGATATCATATTAATACAGGTGTCCCACGTATGGTTATCTAGTTCTACAACTTTTAAATCCATATCTTGTGGCGAGATAGTGAAGTCGTCAAACATATCACTATCAAATCCCATACCAGGCAAACTAGCCGGCAGGTCTTGTATTTGTGCCATCTTCTGGTCACGCATGTACTGGTCTATTCTTTCAAACTGACCGAAATAGTCATTGAATATACTAGCACAATGTAGTGCTTGCTCTTTACTTAGGGTCTTCATTGTTCCACATCCACAGTAATAACGTTGGTAATAATAGTATTATTATAACACATATTATAGGTAAAAGCAAGCTCAAATAAACTCCTTGTTGAATTTGTTAACTCTTTTTTCTATATCTTTGATATAATCTGGTGTTTTCTCTATCAAATAGTATTTTCTACCCTCTAATATCGCAGCCTCACCAGTTGTACCTGTACCAGCAAAAGGGTCTAAAACTAGACCATCTTTAGGTGTTACCAATCTCACAAGATACTTTAATAATTCTAAAGGTTTTACAGTAGGGTGGTCTGTACCATCTTTTTCTTTTTTACTTGCTTTAGCACAATAAAAAAATCTTGACCAATCTTCTTCTAAACCATCATGTATAAGATTTGAAGGATATCTACCGTCTTTTGTTCTTTCATTTATTTCTTCAGCACTAATTTTTCTCATCTTAAAAGTGTCTGTTTCCATATAACCTTTTGTACCATCTGAACCTGTTTTGTGCCAACCACTTCTATCTTTTTCATCTTTATATGGTATTCTACACTCATCAATATTGTAAGGTTTGTTTACACCTTTTCTAGCAACTACAATTGGCTCATGTGCCGGTTTCAATTTGTTTTTACCTTTAGGAAATCCACTACCATAAACCCAATTAATCATATCAACAATTTCAAAACCTGCGTCTTCAATTGCTGTTGCCATTTTATGGTAATTTCTTGTAGCTGAAAATGCTAACAATACAGATTTAGGTTTTAGAGTTCTATATACTTGTTCCCAAAATTCTTTTGTAAAGGCAATATCTCCACCGTCCCATTCTTTACCCATAAAACCTTTTGATAATCTACCAAAAGAACCATCTTTACCCTCTTTGGCAGCCGGTCCTTTTGTAAATCTTTTTACAATAGATGTTAGATGATATGGTGGGTCTGTTACACACGAATCAAAAACATTATCATCTAGTGTTTTTAGATGTTCTAAACTGTCTGCATTAATAATAATATTATCCAAAGAAAGCCTCCAGTGTTGCTTGAGGTTCAGATTTCCAACCAATACTTTCTAGTATGAACCTCATTGGATCCAAAAATGTCTTGTCAAACTGAACATTATAATCAATATATTTTTCAAGACCAAATTCTGTAGGCAATGTAGTAATATAACTGATAACATCATTCTTAAATGGATTAGCAGGTATTAATTTTAGAAATTTAATCTTATCGCCTTCTTGTATAAAAGGATACTTTTGACCAAGACCTCTTCGTTCTAGTTCGTGATTATATATCAACGCACCTTTGACATGAATTGGTGTACCTTTAATAAACATCTGACTAGATGAACGATACTTCTTTAGATTGTTACAAGAACGAGGAAAAGAAATCTGTTCAGCAGACATAGTAAAAAATTCTTTCTTAAAGTTTGCGATATGTTTATGTAGGTCGCCTTCTTCTTTACCCATAATAATTTTAATCGCCTCTTTAATCTTATCTCTACATACTTGTGGTGTAGATGACTTAACTGCCTCAATACCCATAAGTTTAAGTTTAGGGTCTGCAAGTCTAACGCCCTCATCATCAAGTACGTTTAACATATATCTTTTCTTTGCAACCCATATACCTTTGTCGGCGATTACTTCTCGTTTCATAACCATGGCATTTCTATATGCCTTGGTATAACCAGCAAGTTCGTCAAAACATTTTTCAATAAAAGGTTCAATCTTATTGTCACAAACTTTACCAAGGAAATCTACAATCTCTTGTTTAGATTTACCTTTACAAGTTTTTTCTACAAGGTCATCAAATGTAACATAGATACTATCTGTATCAGAGGCAACAATTCTATCTTTAGTGTCGCCAAATATGTTATGTAAATATTGGTTTACGTTCTTCTCAATAAAACGAATAATATATTGGCCTGCTGTGGTAATACCACTCGCCTGTCTTACATCATAGTATCTAAAGTATTGGTTACCAACTGCACCATAAGCTGAGTTCAAGGCAATCTTTCTTGCCCACTGAATATTGTGACAACGTGAAATCTCTTTGACTAGTTCGGGGTCTTTAGTCTTTTGATATTCTGCTTTTGCTTTTAACATACGTTTCTTAAAGATAACACGTTCATTGTACATGGTCTCCATCATTTCAGGTAGAAAACCTTGAGCGTCTGTTTTAAACATGGCACCATTTGGTGTCATACAGTTACCATCTGGTATATCAATCTTCTCACCGTCTAACATACGATTAACATTGACTTGACCTGGATTATCACCAACGATTTTCTCTGGCGAAATATTGTACTGAATAATAATGTGTGGATATAGTGAGTTAATATCAAATGAAACAATCCATTTGTGTTGACCTAGAATTGGGTCTTTTACAAATGCACCCTCATACTTCTCATTTTTAGTATTCTCTTCTCTTGGTGGAATACAAATACCTTTTGTCAATAGATGATTTGCAATTAAGGTATCCCATACTCGCACTTGCGAATATATATCTGCATAGTTAACTTTTGATTCATAAGCAACAGTTAGACCTAGTTGAATAAGACCTAGTTTATCTTCTAAAGCGTCAACAATCTCAACGTCTTGTATGTTGTAATCAATAAATGATTGAAAGTCTTTTGTGTACCAATCTTTAAATGTATCATAACCCATGTCATCTTTACCACGACCAAGTTCTACCATACCAATATGGTCTAGTCTATAACTTTCTTGTCGTGTAGGAATAAACCAACGATATAAGTCAAGATAATCCAAGTTTGCAATACCAACAAGTTCATATGTTGTTTGTGGTCTACCATGTGTAACAACTTCGCCTTTGTTTACTAGTGACCAAGGAGACATTTTGTCTGCAACTTTACTACCTGCAATTGCTGTAATACGTGCCATTAAATATGGTACGTCAAAAAACTTTGTGTTCCAACCAGTGATAACATCTGGATGATTTTTAATCCAAAACTTCATAAACTCAAACATGAGTTCTTTTTCATGTTTACATTTTACATATGTTACATCTGTTCTATCTGTATGAAAATCACCAACACCCCATGTTAGAATCTGTTTGTTGTTTTGATTCTTAACTGTGATTGCGATTAGTTCTTCAATAGGATTTTCTACATCTGGAAAACCATTTTCACAAGTAGTTTCTATATCAAGTGTAAAGATTTTAATTAAGTCTTTATCCCATTCTAACTTTTCAGGATATTCATGGTTGATATATTGATAATGATATCTTTCTAAACCATAGATTGGTGAATTAGGTGTGGATATTTCTTTACGAAATTTACGTGCAGCTGATATACTAGAAAACTCTATAGGTTTTAGATTTCTACCGTCAAGTGTTTTGTACTGTGAATGTTCTTGTGATAAAGAATATAATGTAGGACCAAAATCTATTCTTTCTTTAAAATCTTTTCCGTCATGTATACCACGAATAAGAAGTTTACCTCTGTGTTCTATTACGTTTTTATAAAAGTTCATCTTTTCTCAATCTCACTGTTAGTCCATCATGTTTATCTGTCAACTGTATTTGACAACTCAAACGACTTGTCATTCTATCATAATCTGTTTCATATTCTAATAACTCTGTCTCTAAACTATTATACTCGGCAGGACCACATTTGGCAAGCGTCTCTACATGTACGTGACAGGTACCACAACTTTGATTACCACCACAATCAGCAGGTATTTCTGGAATATCTGCCTGTTTAGCCGCCTGCATTAAGGTTAGACCGGTTGGTACTTTGACTTCAATACGGTCTTTACCATTTCTGATAAAGAAAACTGAAATCATTAAAGCTTCGGTAAACTTGTTTCTGTAATTAGACCAGGTTTTTGACCTGTAATAATACTACTTGTGTTTTGTTGATACGATTTTAAAATATCGTCTTTTGGTTTGTAGATAGTAATAACTTTATCTTTATCTACCGTTATTGTTTTGTCGTGTGAGTATGGCATCCATGGTGTCATCATCAATTGTACAGGTTTTCCTGGTGATGATTGCATAGGAATAATAGCAAATGCGTCTTCGGCCGTAACCAGACCATCTTTCTCTTCAATCTTACCAATAACGTCTTCGCCAGTGGTTAGTCTCATAATCTTAATCATAATATCTCCTTAATTGTATCTCATTATACAACACTTTGACTAATTAGTCAATGCTGTATTTGGTTGTTATCACGTATTTTCTTTGTGGATTGACCATAACGTTTAGTCTTTTCATAAACTCACGGTCTAGTAAGATAGGTGTTCTATCTTCTCTATCATCAATAGTAAATTCTACATCTTCATAGAAACCACCAGCAAACTCTACGTTAAGTTTGACCACATATCTAGTTTCATCATAGTCTCTTAAACCACCTACTTTGATTTCTTCTTTACGAATGATATCACTTGTAATAGTTTTACCTAATAGAGACCACGTTATCTTATTACCATTAATTTTGTATTTGTCCGAGTGTATAACTGGCATGCCGGAATTACCCGTATCAAATTTTGATACAAGTTCGCCAAAAGGTTTTATGGTCAAAATTTCTTTAAAACCACACTCTGTTGGCACTGAATATCTATTTTCTGACTTAGCAAAATGTTTAATAACTTCTTTTGCAATATTCATTTTAGTAGCGTCTTCTATACCCTCTGTACCAGGAGAAGAGTTTACTTCCAAGAAGAATGGTGGTTTGTTTACTCTGTCTTTACTTGGTATAAAGTCAACAGCAGTCCAATATCCACCCACAGCTTTCGCAGCCTTTAGGCTCTCTTCTATTTCTAATTCTGTTAATTTAATATTTTGTGGTACAGAACCTTGTGATACGTTTGACCTGAAATCTCCCTCAATAACTGGTCTTTTCATAGCAGCTAATACTTTACCACCTAATACATGTACTCTAACATCATATTCTGTTTTAATATATTCTTGTACTAATAGGTCAGCGTCTTCATCTTGTTTGTGAATAAGTTGTACAATTGAATCTAAACCTTTTTCACTGTCAACAAATAATACACCAACACCTTTACTACCTCTTAATGTTTTCATAATCAAAGGAAATTTTATACCTGATTCGGCAACAATCTCATTTGATTTTTCGGGGTCATTAATTAGTTTAGTTTGTGGTTGTCTTAAACCATAATCTGCAAGTCTCAATGATGTTCTATACTTATCAGCACACATGTTAATTGTAGTTCTTGGATTAACTAGTGTTGCGTTTGCTCTTTCAAGGATAGAAACCATATCCAACCAACTATCTTTTCTAGTTACACTACCACGGATGACAGCAACTGTCATGGCACCTACTTCAAAACCTTTTTTATCATCTTTGTTATGAAATCTACGGATACCATCTTCGTATGTGGTATAACCACCAGTAAGTTTAAAAAGATAGAATGGATATTTTAACTTATCACATTCTTCTTTTAACCTATCAGCAGTATGAAATTCTTTTGCACCCTCTGGCTCATCTGTAATAATAAGCAGACGTAAAAAGTCTTTCTTGCCTTCTGTTAGATAATCTTTGAATGGTGCTACTTGCATTTACTGTGTATCTGTCCCTTCAGGTAACTTCTTACCTATATTATATTTAGCAGATAAGTTCCACTCATTTTTCTCTTTAAATGGTAAAACTTTAATCTGACTTAAAGGTGCTTTATCTTCTGTTTTCTTCTTGTCAGACACATCAATTAAGTTCCAGTCTTGCAATAGTAAAGCAATTGTGTTTCTTCTTTGAATATCGTTAGTAGTTAATGTACTCTTCTTACCATCCAAGGCAAATAGTTCCTTGAAATGTGTAATATAATACTTACCTTGTTTGTGTAAAATGTGGCAACTCTGAAATAAAGTTTTATCTTTACGACTTGCAACACCGATTCTTGTAAGGGTCTCTCTTACCTTTAGAAAGTCATCAGGTTGCTTTATTGTAACTTCAAGCATGTCATCCTGCGACCAATTTATTGTCTCTTCACTCATTTTTTTCTCCCACCTTTTCTTAGGCTCAGTTTAATATTATCAATCTGGTCGGAGGAAAGTAGAGATAGAGCTTCTTTTGCTTTTGCATTACTATAACCATAATACTCTTTTACGAGTTCTAAATCTTTTAACTTGGTCTGTGATAACCACTTCCCACCAAATCGCTTCTTTATTCTTATACTATTTATAAGATAGTGGAATTGCATACGTTTTGGTAGAAAATGTAAACCATTCATTTCATTGGAATGCATTATGGTATCATAAAACATGGACATACATCTATTAATAACGAAAGGTGCATACTTCTTTTCCCATGTTTCATCTGTGGTATCTAGTAGTGGTTCTTTTGTTTCATTTATCGCCTTTAAATAATCTTTCAATTCATACATAATTTAATCCTCATATCCAGGCAACACGGCCGTGGACTCTTTGTTCAACCAGTCCTTACAAACAGCAGTTTTATCTTTATGACATGTGTAACACATGGTTTGCAAATTTGCTGGACTGTTATTATTTTTATTACCATCTTTGTGGTCAACTTGAAGAATAGAGGCACCCATTTTATTATCAGGTATAAAACAACGTTCACAATATGATTTTTTATATCTGGTATATTTACCAGACTTCATACCATACTTTTCATTGTGGTGTGATTCACATACAGGTCTGTAATAGTAGTGACCGTTTTTATCTTTGTTACCTGTGTTATGACCTAAATTGCCACAACCTATAACTTTACATACTGGTCTTGATATACTTCTCGCCAACATAACTCTCCACTATTTAAACTGACAATTTGCCATTATCTCTGTTAAACAGGCAACCATATTGATTTCCTGGTCAGCGACAAAGGCAGCCTTGTACTGATAACCTGCAATGATTAACACTGCTTGTGGTATGGTTTTAGGTTGACAACTCTCATATAACATTTCGTATATGGTAGTAAACAAAGAAGATGGTTCTTTGTCAAGGTTTTGTATAACCCATTTACGCATATCATTGAAACGTTTTTCTTTAAGAGTCTTTACGAGTTCTTTTGTAGAAGCTTCTTCTAAACTGAATAAGATACCAGTATCAATCTTACCACGTACTGAATATCTTTGTAATTCATTTATAGTTCTACGAAAATCTGGATAATGTTTTTGAATTAACTCTGATAAAACTTTCTTATCAAAACCAACATCTTCTTTGGTCAACAAGTCTTCCATACGTTTCATAAAAGCAGTAGCAGTTTTAACTTTCTGACCATTCTTAATGGCAAAGTCAATTACTGTACAACGACTATGTAGTGGTGGAATAATTTTACTACTGTAGTTACATGTAAATATAAATCTACAGTTGTTATGGAAAGTTTCTAGGAAATTACGTAAGGCAGGTTGTACCGAGTCGGCATTCATATAGTCTGCCTCATCAATAATAACTACTTTATGATTAGAGCCTTCTTCTAGTGACATTGTACTAGCAAAGTTCTTAATCTTATTACGTAACGTATCTATCTGACGGCCTTCATCTGAACCGTTAATAACAATATAGTCGGCACCAAGTTCATTACATAGTGCTTTTGCTACAGTTGTTTTACCAGTACCAGCAGTACCAGACAATAGTAAATTTGGTATTTCGCCTTGTTTAACGAATTGACTAAAGGTCTTTTTTAGTTCTTCCGTGAGGATACAATCCTCAATCTTTTGTGGACGGTACTTCTCCACCCATAAGTATTCTGACATAATATAAACTCCACTTTATTCATTAATTATCTATCTTTCGTCATTGTAAATTTATCTACAACTTCTACCTCAACGTCATAACCACCTTTTCTCATGGTCCATTCGTCAACGTGTCTATCGTAATCAATCTCATTGAGAAAGTCTGTTACTTTATCACTCAACTCTGCGTCATAATCTTCATGTTGATAATCAAGTAGACCTTTCTTAAAGGTTTCTAAATCACCAAACTCTGATATGATTTCATCTTTAGGTATTTCTTTATTGATGTAGTGAGTTGTTGAATGATATTCTCTTTGTTCTACAAGAATATTATCTGACATTTAAAACTCACTATCAGCTTCAAGAGCAATCCAATACTGAATTGGTTTATTCTTGTTTATGAAGTGTGATAGTTTCTGCTCTGAAATAGCAACGTCATAGTCATCACGAATCATCTTAAAGTTTTCTGTTTTAAAATAAGCCGTAAATGTCTTATCAGTTTCACCTACTTCAATTGCATAGTCATTGGAAGACGGAGTTTTCTTATCAGTAGCAACCATACTTAATGTTTTACCATCACCTTTTAAGGCAATATCAGGTAAGTTTAGAGTTGTACAACCTTTCATCAATCTTTCAAAGTCATCTTTTTTAAGATTGAATGTAACATACTTATCTGGCATGTTGATTGTTTTACTAGGTGCCACGATTACTGATTTATCTGCAAAGAAGTATTTAATAGATTGTCTGCCACCAGCGTCTTTAATAGTAAGATTTGTACCACCATTAAATGCGATTTTAGATTTATCAAATAATTCTACTGCTCTTAAAAATTCTGGCAAATCGTAGATACCGAATTCTTGCTCAAACGATTCAGAAATATTGGCAGTAGCCTGAATATTCTTCATAGTAGAAATCGTTTTGAGTTCACTGCCTGGGGATACCAGGATATTTGTATTAATATCTGCAAAGTTCTTTAAGATACTAATTGTGTCTGTACTTATGTTCATCATATAGTTCCTTTATCAATTAAAATGGAGCGGAAGGATTGTACTGCCCAATCTTCTCTTGGTTGGAAACCAAGTGTGTTACTTTTATACTACTTCCGCATTTATTCATAGTTACAATATACACTAAAGGCGTCCAAAAGGCAATGCTAGGACGCCTCTAGCAATAATTATTATTTAATGTTGATTGTTCTCGCCTTTCTATGGTCTGGAACGATTTTCTCTAAAGAAACAGTTAATAGTCCGTCTTTTAATTCGGCACCCTTAACCTCAACATCTTCTGCAATAGTAAAAGATTTAGTGAAGTTTCTTTTTGCAATGCCTTTGTGTAATACACCGTCATTGTCTTCCACTTCCTTTTCTTCTTTTGATTTTACAGATTCAATTTTAAGGACATTATCCTCATAGTTGATTGATACATCTTTTTTACTGTACCCAGCTAACGCCACCTGAATATCATATGTTAAAGAACCTGTCTTTACGATATTGTATGGGGGATAGTTATTCGCCGTCATGTGTGGTAGATGATGTGCCATTGTATCAAAATGGTCAAACATTTCATCAAAACCGACAGTGAATGGTCTTAATCCAGTAAAAATTGATTGAATTGCTTTGTGATTGGTCATATAGAACCTCCTTTTGTTAAGCAAAGTTTAATTAAGATACCTCTAATGAGCGTATCATAGTTATTTATATAGTCACTTATCTTCATATTTCAAGTGGTAGTTTTTCTTTTTTGTGTTTAAAACTACCAAAACATTAACACGCAGCTTAAGTTTGTCTATTTAAAGTGGATGAAACCAAGCGCTATCGCTAAAACGTACCACTATCCAGGTTCACTCTCGCTCTACTGAATATATTTGGGCCGAGGTAGGTCTCACCCTCGTTATACTAAGTTGTCTTACCAACCTTGTCACATTTGTGCTACAAAGACCAATGAGCCCGAATTAGGTGGTCGTTTATTATAATAGAGAACGACCAAACTCCAACCTATCTTTGGCTTTACAAGCTCGGGCAAGGTTCTACCCCTCCACGCCGTAGGTCTTACGAGCTGCCTACTCACCATATTTATAATATAAATGCACAGGCGGGAATACTATAATTCTTGTTGTAATTTCTTCATCTTCTTCTTGTAATTCTTAATGCCTTCTTTTTTCTTCTCACGTTTAATTTCAGAGGGTTTTTTATAATGCTGTCGGTCACGTAATTCTTTTACAATTCCTTCTCGCATAACCTTTTTCTTCAATACACGCATGGCCTTTTCTAAATTACCATTTCTTACTTCTACAGTTATTGACAAAGTTGTCTCCTTTCCGTAAGTAAATGGGGGTCGGACACTACCCCGACCCCACAAGGACTTACACTATTGATAGATTTAGATAACGTCTTCGTCATCTGACTCACTATCATTGTCATCCATTTGAGACTTCATATCTGCCTGTCTCGCTTCTTCGCTTATCTGCTCAGCAGTAGCGCCAGCGTCAACTTTCTGATATAACTCACTAAATGAATTCTTTGTATCATCATCAAATCTATTAGTACAAACTTCAATAGCTTTCATTTTGTTATTGAAGATACCAAATGCTTGAACGATATGGACTAATCTTCTAGTTGAGATTATCTCATCAACGCCACCATCAAAATATGTTTTTCTGATTACGTCTGCCCATGTTACTAACTTTTTAGCAAAGTCATCATCTTTTTTACCAGCAGTTTTAAGGCTGTTGATTAAGATTTTTTGCTCAATGTTAGCAGTTGGATACTTTTGTTCAAATGTAATAGGGAACCTTTCAAGGAACGCCTCATTAAGAACATTAGTACCGATAAACTTACCGTCATCACTACCTTGACCTTTAGTATTGGCAGTAGCGACCACGTTGAAACCATTTTTAGGTTTTACAAACTTGTTAATCTTTTTAACATAGACACCTGAACCTTCAAGTATCGGTTGTAAACACATAATCTTGTTAGAGGCAAGGTCAATTTCGTCAAGAAGCAATAATGCGCCTCTCTCCATCGCCTCAATAACAGGACCATTTTGCCAAACAGTTTGACCATCTTTAAGTCTGTAACCACCTAAAAGGTCATCTTCATCTGTTTCAATAGTAATGTTAACTCTAATCATTTCTTTTTTGGCTTCAGCACATGCTTGAGTTACACCAAATGTTTTACCATTACCAGACAAACCAGTAATGAAAACAGGATAGAACATATTAGACCTAACAATTGATTTTAAGTCTGGATAGTTACCGAAAGAAACGAAACTTGGATCCTTAGCAGGAACAATATTACCTGTTAAAGATGAAACTACGTAAGCAGCTTCTGTATTGATTGTTTCTTGTGGCAAAACTTTCTCGGCAGTACCGGAAGTCTTAGCAGAAGAACCATCTGTTTCAGTTGGTAACTGAAATAGGCCTTTGCCTACTTTAAAGTCTGTGTTTTTGATAAGCCATTGTGGTGCATATTTGCAACCAAACTTTTTATTGGCTTCTTTAAGTTGAGCAACAGTTAGTTCATTTGAACCAAATTTCTCAACGGCATAATCTACGAATTGTTGTTGTTTAGTGTTTAGCATAGTATAGTCCTTTTTTTTCATTAGTTATTTTCTTATTTTCAGTGGCTATCCTATCATAGTATTCTACGAAAGGCAAGCCCTTTTTTGCAATTATTTTTTTGTTACCTGGCAACAGGCCTAGAGTATCCATTATGCAACCTCCTGGATAAACTTGTTTAAAACAACTCTGGAAACCAATCGATTCGCCATTGATTTACCAAATGCTCTTTTGAATTCTGACGGTGTACCTTTTTTGATACTAACGTCATTCAAATCAAAATTCTCAACTCTCATCTTTTTGCCATCAAGTAAGAAATACTTTTTATAACCATTCTTATCTACAGCAATTGCTTTATCTTTATTCATTTGTTTTCTAGCAGCCGCTGTTTGCTTCTGCCTTTCATAATAATCTTTACCTTTCATGTATTGTTCAATATCCCATGCCTTAACTCTTTTAAGAATATAGAAACCAATAACATTAGTATCATACATTTTACCAATGTATCTTAACAAGGCAGCTGTCAAACTGTCACCAGAAGAATAACCACTCAATACAATCTTCTTTTTACCAACATTAAGAACAGCAGTTTTATCATAAGTTGATTCATAGTCATCACTATAAGAATCTTTATGTAGGTCTTTTTTAAGTTTTTTTCTAAATGAGTTAGCACCACCATCTGTAAGTGTGATAAATGTCATCTTCTCAATACCATATTTCTTTTTGAATTGTGGTATCAAATCTAAACAATATACAAGTGCTTCGTTAAGTGGTGTATTACCAAGGTTGTATTGTCTTGGAATACCATAACTATTGTATCTAGCCATTTGTAAATCATCATTCCAGTTCTTGTGATATACATAACTTGCATTGTAATAAAATGCCATATGGTACATGTACATCAACGCTTGGTCTAATTCTCTTTTATTCATTCTGTGACTTGCACAATTAACTAAATGGAAATCTTCCATCAACCAATCTTTATCTGTTTTATAAGAGAATGATTTTTCATAACCTGAATCTTCTCTTTGCCATTTTCTTTCACTAGTAAAGAAGTAAACTTCAAAAGGAATATTAACCTTTCTGATAAATTCTACTAGATTGATTAACTGTTCAACAGTATTCATTAGACTATCAGACATTGAACCTGACCAATCAAGTAACAACATCATACCATGGTTCTTACCGTCTGGTACAATAGTCAATCTTTTAAAGATATCATCTGAAAATTTGTAGTCTTTAAGTTTTAAAGGGTCAATAACACCAGTTTTATCTGTACTTGCTCTTTTGTAGGCAGTTGCAGCTTTCTTCATTTCAAATTCTTTAACAAGATACATAACAGTTTTTTTGTTATCGTTTTGAAATTTCTTATAAGCGTTACTCAACCACTTGTCATAAGCGGCTATGTCACTATGTTGTCTTTCTTTAGACTTTAGTTCTTGGAAATCTTTTAAGAATTGTTTGTAAGAGGTCATACCCTCTTTCATATTAGGTGAAGGCAGATTACCATATATAAAACCTTTTACTTTTTCATCAAGTAATTCTTCTGATTTTTTATCAAAACTTTCTTGTGTAACTGCTCTTAATAATTTTTTACCAACGTCACTACCACCAGCACCTGAACCATATTGAGTAGCTTCTTCTTTACCGTCATCATTTTCTTTGTCACCACTTTCAGGTTGTATAACAGATTTATCTGTAGTTTTTTCATCATCTGCTTTTTGGTCACCAAAATTATTGAAGTCATTTTTTTCATCTGCTTCATCATTGTTTTCTGGTGTTTCATCTGATTCGTCACCGTCATAATCATCATAGTCTTCTGATAAATCATAAGTCTTAGCAATAACATGTTCATCAAAATCAGGAAGTTTTTTCATTTCCTCAATTTGTTGTTTTTGCCAATTAAGTAATTCTTTAGCAACTTCAATTACATCTTCAAAAGTTTCAATAGCGTCAACTTTAATTAACCATGACATGTCTTCTTTTGTCCATGCAAAAGTAAGTCTGTTTAAAGACTTTGACCTCATATTGATTTTGTCAATCAACATCAAATCATTATTAATATTTTTACCAAACAGACCAAAAAAGTCTTGTTGTTCTAGGATATCAAAACCATTCATGTAGTTCTTAACTACACCAGGATATTTCGCTTGAATTAATTTGTCAATTCTGCAATCTTCAAGGACATTAACATACATTCTTAACTCTTTATCAGAGGCAATTTCTTCCCACGCTTTAAAAGGAGTATAAAGAGCATGGGCACATTCGTGAGCGATAAGCATATCATACACATCACCACTTTGTTGTTTAAAAATAGGTAAGGTAAGTATTCTGTTCTTTACGTCAAAAGAAGCAGTCTTTACTTTGTTATGTTGGATTACAATGTTTTCGGTAGCAATTAATTTTGCTAGATTAGATTTTGTTTCAAGTGATATCATAGTGTTATTAGTGTCCTTTTTCATTTTATAAGGCCATCCTACAGGAGTTTTTCACAAAAGGCAAGCTTTTCAGCTAAATTATTTTTGTTACCTGGTAAGGGTTACCGAACTTTCTAGCTATTTTTTCATATATTTTTTCTCTCAATGTCGCTTTCCTGACAAGTTTCACCATATTGTATCTCTACGATTCGCAAAGGATTGCCCGATTCGTTTACTAATTGGTGCCATTGGCCTACATTTATATGTAAATTATCGTAAACATTATATCTTCCTTGTAGTTCTACGTCTGTAGATACATTCAAAGTATATACGGATGCCTGTCCTTCTGAAATAAACCAATGCTCTGACCTTTTATCATGTCTTTGCATTGATAATGATTTGCCTGGTTCTACAGTTAATTCTTTGACCTTTACATTTTTCTTGTCACTGTTATGTAATACTCTATAACTACCCCATTCTCTTACTGTAATGTCATCTTTATAATCTTTAAGTATTTTACTTGAAGCATTTGTCTTCTCACCACCTACACCAAATTTAAACTCCATGTACATATCTTGGTGGTAATACTCATATTCTGGAATATTATATTGGTCTCTGTCACCACCATTTGCAAATACTATTTCGCAATTAGGACCATTATATTTTTTTACTTTATAGATTGCGTCAATGGCTGTGTTATCGTGGTCATCAAAATCAATTACGTGGTCTACACAACCTAGTGCTTCTACAATAGTTGACCTTTCTTTCCATGACATAAATGATTTACCTTTTTTTCTTTCTAACCATTCGTCACTATTAACACCAACAATAAGTTGGTCACCTAGTTTCTTTGCTTCTTTTAAATAGTTAATATGACCACTATGTAATGGGTCAAAACCACCTGTTGCAATGACTATCTTCATCTTTTGTCACCACTACCATGTAATGTACCACGTTGCTGTCTACCAGCAAGTTTCTCTAAATTCTTTTTGACAATATCCTCTAAAGAAAAACCAAGGTCTTGTGCTAAACAGGCCACATACCACATCACGTCACCTAATTCATCAGCAGCTGCCTCTGCCTTTTCTCTATTAACTTGTTCTACTTGTATGCCTAAATTATCGTCTCTCATTAATTTCTTAATCTTATTGGCAACTTCGCCAGCCTCACCTGCTAGTCCCATTGCTGGATAAACAATCTTAATTTGTTTTGGATAGATTGCTGTCTTGTATGCTTTTAATTGGTAATCGTTAAAGTCCATGGTTATCTCCCTACCTGTGGTAAATATTTTGCTTTTGTTTCTTCCCATGTTAGATATATAATATCATCATAGAAATGTGTCTCTTTAGAAACACGGTCTTGTTTAGTTAGTGATTTAATTCTTTTACTTGCATATCTAGTTTTCCATAATGTAGTTAGATAATCTGTACTGTTATGGAAACTTCTCATTAAATCTTTCTCTTCACATTCTTCTCTTAAAAATTCTCTTGTGTTGGTGTATAGTTCGCCAAAGTAAATACCTCTAGCATGGTCTGACTTTTGTAATTTCTTATCAATGCCTAGTTTACTGTATGTAAATGACCTACTTCTATTTCTATGGTCTCTTTTGTGAGGTTGACCACTAGGTTTCTTTGCAACATACCACTCAAAGTATTTGTATGTGTGATTATGCATTAACCATTGTTGAATTAATGTATTGGTTGCCTTTTCAGGTTCAAACGAAACAGAACCAGCAGTCCAACCCATTTTCTTCCAGTGTCTTAATCTATCATATTGTGATAATGGTATTTCTTTTGTCTTACCATATAAAGATGTAGTTGTAACACCAACTAACTTGTCACCATATTGTTTTTCCCATGTCTTCTCAACTGTATCTGATAAACATAGTAATGCTAATAATTTACCACCTACTAGATTATAACCAAGTGGTTGTATAGGTACAATCGTACTACCAATACAAGTATGATTAATCATCTTTTGTGTTTTTCTAGTTCTATCCCAACCAATGTATTCGTCTCTTGGTGTAAGGTCTAAAAAGTCACTACTCATACAGATAACACCTAGGTATTTCTGTGTGATTCTATCTCTAACTAAAAAGTTTAGATTTCTTCCAATGTTACTATTGTTTTTCATAGTAGATAAGAAAGTTCTTAATGCATTCCATATCTCACTACCTTTGGCATTTGTGTGTGATTGTATTTCAGCACCATCTGTCCATATTAGTTCAGGTTCTAATTTTAGATATTCTTGTGGGTCGTCTGGTAACCAGAAATTATTTTTGACTTCTTGTATAACTGTGGCTTGTTCGGGACGTAGCATAGCAGGTTTATCATCAAAGAAACTATTTGTTTCTGCTGTGGGATATCTGTCTTTAACTTCTTGCCACTTCTGATACAATGTATATTCTTTTACATCCATAGCAGATACAAAGGTCAAATCTTTAATGATTGTCTCTTTTAATTTGTCTGTATCTGGATTGTAAACTTTAGATAAATCTGTATTGTCTTGCCAACTTTGCCATTGGTCGTCTATTGACATGTCTTTGTTCCAACTGTAACTCATAATATATCCATACTAACATAAAGTGCCTGAAAAGTCAATGCCTATTTGGCTGATGTCTTTGTCTGTGCTTGGTGTTTTCTCATTAAGTCTATCTGTTTCTTCGCTTTTTTCTCTGCCATCTGCAATTTCATTTTACTTGCATGTTCAGTAAACGTTCTACCTAACATATGTTCATACTCATGTTGGTAAACACGACTTAATAAACCATCTAGTGACGCCTCTTTTAGGTCACCTGATTCGTCTGTGTATTTTGCTACACATTTTCTAGGTCTTTTAATAGATAAGAAAATAAAAGGATAAGTTAAGCAACCCTCTTTCATCATAATCTCTTCATCACCTACTGACAATATCATAGGATTGAAACAGGCCATCTTTAGACCGTCTTCTACTTGTGGATGACCACCCATAACAAACATATTAAATGGTAAACCAACTTGGTTTGCTGATAGTCCTATGCCACCATATCTTGTCATGGTTTGAAACATAAACTCTGTTAAGTCTTGTCTATCTTTAAAACCATATTCTTCTAACATATCGTCATTGTATGGTGCAATGGCCGTTGTGACTCTAGGGTCTGTTGGTGGTATTAATGCTATTTTATCTCGTTCAATCATTGTGGTTCCTTCCAGAATATATTTAGTGTTAATCTTCCATTGTTGATATCTGTACCATGGTTGTGTATTGGCATGTGGTTATATCTACTTTCAAATATTAATGCTCTATTCTGAATAAACTTAATATCTGCAATTTCTTTTTGTTTGTCATCATACAGTTTTGTACCACTTTCAAGGTTAGTTTTTGACAAATAAACTAGTGTTGAATAGTCAGCACCAGGTGTATCTTTGTGTATAAACTCTTCTTTGTTATCACTACCTACTCGTAGGTGTGTATAAATTTTAAATGGACAATTAGGTGGTAAAAAATTACCAAACTTTGTAAACTCTTTTAAGAATAAAGAAACGGCAAACGGAGATACTTTCTTCAAGTCTTCACTTCGTTCACCAGGCCATTTAAAATTTAACTCTGTACCATCTGTTTTCTTTAACTCGGCAACCTGTACCTCTGGATGGTCTTTATAACTATAACGTGGTATATCTTTAAATGCTTGCTCTAACTGAACAAAGTTAGAGAAAAAGTTTTCTACCATCATCATTCTCATTATACGGTTCCTAACTGTGTAAAGTTATTGTGTTTCTCATACTTAATTATATGAGCAAACTTATCAAATAATATGTCACCTTTGTGTGATATGATAAAGATGTTTTCTTTTGTCAATGTTTTAATAATCTTAAAGAAGTCATCTGTACCTTGACCATCTAAACTACTATCAAATATCTCGTCAAGTATTAATAGATTGGTGTTTGTACTGTTTTTCATTCTAGCAATATCACGCCATGTAAATAGTAAGGCAAGGTCAATTCTCATTTTCTCTCCCTCACTAAAGTTATTATAATTAAAGTTATCTCTAAATCTACTCTTAACCGTCTCATTAAATTCTTCATCTAATACAAATGAGATATAGAAGTCCATTGCTTGTAGATACTTGTTAATAAGACTATTCATAATTGGTACATACTTACGTATAATTTGTGCCTTAGCACCTTTGTCGTTAAGTATCTCTCTTAATATATCTACGTAAGATTTCTCTTCGTTTACTTTTGCTAATGCTTCATCAGCTTCAACTAGAGATTTTGATAATTCATTAAGTTCTAATTTAATAGTTGTAATATCACTGTCTCTATTCTTGGATATTAATATCTCTTCATGTATAGAATCACTAGAAGTTTTTAATGCTTGTAATGATGTTTCTATTTTAGCGACCTCTACATTTAAATCTTGTACCTTTTTAGATACACCACTCATTTCAGTTACCTTTTCTTCCGTCTTGGTAATCTCTTGTAATAGTTCTTCTAGGCCAGTTTCTAGTTTCTGAATAGTAGTTGTTTCTTCTATTTTCTTTTTACTTTTAAATTCTTCTTCAATAGGTTGTGTACATGTAGGACAATTATCATTATTTAAAAAGAAGTCTAAAGTTTTCTGGTGGTTTGATAGATTGTTTTCTATTTTGCCTTCTAGTTTTGTTAACTGATTGTACTGACCTTTTACTTTGTCCTTATCAACCAACAAACTATTTGTAGATTCTATCTCAATATTCAATTGTTTTATTTTTTCTCTGTATTCCGTCTCGGATTGTCTATTTTTTTCTAAAGATTTTTGCTTACCAGTCTGGAAGTCTGTACCTTGGTCTTCCAGAGACTTTAGATACTTTGCTTCAGTTTCGTATTTGGACTTTATTAACTCGCATTGGTGCCTCACCTCCGTTAACTTTTTTTGTAAATCGCTCTGTTGGGAACGCAAAATCAAGTCCATCAGCCCAAAAACTCTTATGTCCAAGATTTCTTCAACAACTTCTCGTCTGTATCTTGGTTTCATCTTCATAAACGGTTCGTAAGAGGAAGAACCTAGTAAAACCACCTGAATGAATGACCTGTAATTAAGTTTCATTATGTTTTGTTCTAGGTATTTTTGATAATCAATAGTTGAAGCGTCTTGATTCAACAAAGTACCATTCTGAAATATCTCAAAGATGTTTGGTTTGATACCTCTTCGTATCTTATACTTCTTTGTACCAACTTCAAAGTCAACCTCTACCATACAATCACCAGCATTAATAGTATTGACCATTTGGTCTTTCTTAATAATACGAAAAGGTTTGTTAAACAATACAAAACATAATGCGTCTAGTAATGTTGACTTACCACTACCATTAGTACCAACAATTAGAGTAGTCTGTGACATATCCAAGTTGACAACTATAGGTTGGTTACCTGTTGATAAAAAGTTTTTATATTGTAGTCGTTTAAATGTTATCATTCTATAAAGTTCCAATTTAGATTACCAGATACACTAATACGTTCTACATCTGGTGTTTGAAAGGGAGAAACCCAATGTGTTAATTGTGCTGGAAATATAAACATCTGACATTCTTCTGGAATAAAGATATGTTGATTAATAATCCATTCAAGGCCATAGACAGGCTCACCATAATTAAAGTTAATTGCACCTGCTGACTTGTCGGCAGATTTTTCTGCCCAATATTTGTTTTCTTCTACAATTTCTTTTGGTACTTTTAAATAGATAACAAATGATATATCACCACCATGTTTGTGTGGTGGATTAAATTCGCCTGCAACCTGTGTATTAATCCATAATGATGTCATACTAACAACACTTTTTAATTCGCCTGCTTGAATTTTAGGATGAAATCTATTTGTCGTTGCAAAATGTTTTAACCAATGGTCTGTATATGCTTTGAATACAGCACCTGTGTTTTCTGTAAACCACGACATATCATTCTCATTATAACCAAATTCTTTTTCAATGTTGCCTGCTAGTTTTTTATTACGTGGTTCTGTAGCAAGTTTACCACGTCTTAATAGTTCATCACAAAAAGGTTGGTCTAATTTAGTTTGAAATAATAAAGGACCCCAGTTATAAGTTCTATATCTACCCATTATTCATTTGCCTCGGCATATAATTCTTTTGCAAACTGTTTCAGTTTTTGTTTATCAATATCTGTTTCAACCTGTTCAATATAGTTACCTAAAAAGGTCAATGTATCTTCGCCTTGTTCTAGTATATCTTCTCTTACGCTAGCGCCAATATCCGACATATCTTCTACTACTTGTAATTCATGTACGTTTATATCGTTATACATACGGTCAATAAATCTATCGTACATATCAGCGTCTCGTTTATCAGCAATGAATAACTTAACAAACGTATTGTTGTACATATCTATTTCAAGTCTATCATAGTCTTTTAGTTGGTCATTGTAATGTATCTTTTTAAATATCTTATTAGGATTAGATACTCTTTCAAGTTCTCTAGTTTCTGTATCAAATATATGGAAACCTTTAGGACAATTGTAGTCTGACCAAGTCATTTCGTATTGTGTACCAAGATAGTATATCTGACCATCATCTGACTTCTTGTGAAAGTGGCCTGATAATACTTTCTCAAATCTTTTAAAAGCACCTTTCTCTAAACCATGTTCATTAAAATGGCCGTTATGCATTTCAAAACCTTTTACTTCTAAATGACCCATTGCAATAGTAGCTTGTGAATTTGTAATCATGTCAACTGATTCTTTTTCATTGTTGTCACAAATCCATGGTATGAATAGAATAGGTAAACCATCAAACTCTACTTGTGTAGTTTTTGTATAAATTTTTACGTCTTTTGATAAGTTAAGATTTTGCATGGCATTGACTTCATTTGTATTCTTATAATACGTGTCATGGTTACCAAGTATAACATGAGTATCAATAATCATGTCATCTAAT
>Ga0181380_1000340_pt1 | contig 21243 bp, 29 predicted proteins | sample 3SPOviralmetaG_FD_130116 | JGI IMG/M metagenome (GOLD analysis project Ga0181380, IMG submission 130116) | Marine viral communities from the oligotrophic San Pedro Time Series (SPOT) site, San Pedro Channel, CA, USA - 3 SPOT_SRF_2009-08-19 | ecosystem: Environmental > Aquatic > Marine > Strait... | reverse complement strand
TTATAGCAACTTTTAGCACTGGTCTTAAATTTGAATCTTATATTACTTATAAAGCTATTTTGCCTTGCGGTACAGATGGTGCAGATAGTGACAATGCTATTGATCTTGGAAGCTCATCAGTAAGATTTGATGATATCTATGCAACCAATGGCACTATCCAAACTTCTGATAGAAACGAAAAGCAAGACATACAAGCCTTAACAGATGCAGAGCAAAGAGTAGCTACAGCGTGTAAAGGTTTGATTAAAAGATTTAGATGGCAAGACTCAGTAGCAGAAAAAGATAATAATCCTGATTCTGATGAAACAGCTAGATATCATTTTGGGGTTATAGCACAAGACTTACAAGATGCGTTTGAAGCTGAAGGATTAGATGCAGGTGATTATGGTATGTTTATATCTAGCACTTGGACTGATGATGATGGTAATGAGCAAACAAGGCTTGGAGTAAGGTATAATGAACTCCTAGCTTTCATAATTACAACTTTATAGGAGAACGAGATGGCAAATACATACGAATGGAATTGTAAAACAGTAGATGTATATCCTGAATACGAGGAATATACAGATACAGTTTATAATGTTCATTGGAGATTAAATGCAACAAGTAGCGAAAATCACGAAGTGGATGGTCAAGAAGTTCCATATACTGCCAGTGTTTATGGCACTCAATCATTATCATTAGAGGATGTTGGTTCAGACTTTATACCTTTTGCAGACTTAACAAATGAAATAGTCACTGGTTGGGTAGAAGGTATAATGGGAGAAGAAGAGGTAGCAAACTTAAAATCTTCTTTAGATACAAATATCGATCAACAAATAAACCCTACTACTGAAACAAAAACTATAGGAGAATAAAATGGCAATAACATTAACAAGAACAGTACAAAGGATAGAAACCTATCCAGCAGCACCAGCAGAAGAGGGTGAAACAACTTATCCAACACTTATGGTGGTGTATAACGATGTATTTGATGATCCAGATGATGATCAATTACCAGTAACAGCTACTAAGGTAGTACACTTAAGCCAAGGCGATGATGTAACTGGTGAAGATCAACTAGTACAAGATATCGCAGGAGCGGTTTGGTCTTAATATGGAAACGCTTTTTCAATTTATTATTATAATTGGAGTGATATACTTTATAATAAATACAATAAAACCAGAATGGATAGATCAAATACTATCTAAATTTAAGAAGTAAGCATTATGGCAGATACCTTTACCACAAACTTAAACCTAACCAAGCCAGAAGTAGGAGCATCTACAAATACCTGGGGTGGAAAAATAAACACAGATCTTGATACCTTAGACGGCATTTTTGTTGCTAATGGTACAGGAACTAGTATTGGTTTAAATGTTGGCTCTGGTAAAACCATAACAGTAGCAGGTACTTTAACCTCTACTGGATCTGCATCTTTTACAACTGTTGATATAAACGGAGGATCTGTGGATGGTGCTACTGTTGGTGCTAACTCAGCGTCAACAGGAGCTTTTACTACTTTGTCAACAACTGGTTTAGCTACATTAGCTACAGTAGATATAAATGGTGGTGCTATAGATGGTACTGTTATTGGTGCAAATAGCGCGTCAACTGTTGCAGCAACTACAGTAACAGCAACAACAGTTACAGCTAGCGGTAATGTAAACACTACTGGTGGCGAGCTACAAATCAATGGTACTAACGTACTAGAAAAAGTATATCCAGTTGGATCTATTTATATAAATGCAAGTGTAAGCACCAATCCAGCAACATTGCTTGGCTTTGGTACTTGGGTGGCTTTTGGAGCTGGTAAAGTTATAGTTGGTTTGGATTCTAGTGACACGGATTTTGACACAGCAGAAGAGACTGGCGGTGCAAAAACACACACACTTTCTATTAGCGAAATACCATCACATACACATTCATTAAGCACTAGCGATAATCCAGGAGGAACTGGAGAAATAGAAGTTGCTGGTGGTGCGCCAACATCAACTCAAACAACGCAAGCCACAGGCGGTGGTGGAGCGCATAACAACTTACAACCATACATAGTTGCTTATATGTGGAAACGTACAGTATAGGAGCTGACAATGGCCCTATACCCAATCACCCCACCAGCAGGAATAGTAAAAAACGGCACTGACTACGCCAACAAAGGACGTTGGGTAGATGGTGATTTAGTGCGTTTTGAAAATGGTTATTTAAAACCTATTGGTGGTTGGACGTATTTTAAAAATGTTCAATTAGAATATGCTACTGCAAAAACTGGCACTATTACTACAACAGCATCTAGTGACGTTATAACAGTAACCACTAGCTCTGCTCATGGCTCTTCTGCTGGAGATAGAGTATCTCTAGAGGGGTTTGCTTCTGTAGGCGGAGTCGCAGAAAATATTATAAATAAATATTTTTTTATTGCTTCAGCTCCAACAACAACAACATTTACAGTAAAAATTTCAGAACAGGCAACATCAGGCGCAACATCGGCATCTGCTAATATAATTTTTCCAGACGATCCAATAGCAATGTACACATATAGAACTAATGGTGGGGATAAGGTTTTAGCAATAGGAACGAGAAGAAAAGTTTTTGTTTTATTATCAGACACATGGTATGACATAACGCCATCTGGATTTGTTGGTGATATTGTCAATTCATCAACTGGTTATGGAACATACGATTATGGTGAGGAGGATTATGGTGATGAGAGAAGCGCATCAACGCTAGTTTCTAAAGTTGATTCTTTTTCTTTTGACAATTGGGGTGAGCATTTAGTATTTTGTTGTTCTAGTGATGGTAAGATATATCAATGGCGACCAAATGCGGGATCTGGATCACCAGACACTATAGCAACACAAATAACAAATTCACCAGTAGGATGCCAGGCAATAATAGTTACAAACGAAAGGCATTTAATTGCTATTGGATCTAACAGCGATCCAAGAAAAATAGCCTGGAGTGATAGAGAAGATAATACTAATTGGACTGCAACAGCAAGAAATACAGCTGGAGACTTACAGATAGCAACAGGTGGTAGAGCTTTATATGCAGTCAAATGGCAAAACAGCATTATTATATTTACTGATATTGGCATTAATAAAATGTATTACGTTGGATCTCCGTTTGTATATGGCATACAAGATGCTGGCGTAAATTGTAAAGCAATGTCACCAAGAGCTATAGCTGCTTCAGGTGATTTTATATCTTGGATTGGTGAAAATTCATTCTTTACATATACAGGAACAGTCAAAGAATTAAAATCAAACGTGCATGATTATATATTTGACAACATACAGCCAGTTATGCAAAAAAATACATTTGGAACGCACAATGTAGATTACAATGAAATTTGGTGGTTTTTTCCAGCTGGTGATATAAATCAATCAACTCCAAACAAATATGTTATCTGGAATTATTTAGATAATGTTTGGTCTATTGGTTCTATGGATAGAACATGTTGGATAGATCAAGGTGTGTTTGATAATCCAATATCATGCGATTCAAGTGGTTATGTATATGAACATGACAAAAGAGCTTTATTTAATTCACCAGGTATAGGCGATCAAGTACCTTTTTGCACTAGCGCGCCTATAGAGATAGGTAATGGTGATAGGGTGATACAAGTAAACCAAATTATTCCAGATGAAGAGTCTGATAATTTACCAGGCATAACAGTAGGATTTAAGGGTAAGTTTACTCCGCTTGGATCTGAAACAGATTTTGGTAATTTTACTTTTCAAACAGATGGCTATACAGATGCAAGGTTTAGCGCAAGGCAAGTACAAATGAAAATTACAGGATCTCTAACAGAAGATTTCCAAGTTGGTGTTATAAGAGTAGATGGTAAACCAAGAGGTAGAAGATGATATCTCCAGAAAGCAAAGCCCAATACATACAAAGGGTAACTAGCGCGAAGCTAGATTTAAACACTACAAACTTAACAACTGTATATACAGCTCCCAGTGGTGATGATTTTGATTATGTAATTATTGAATCTATTTTAGTATGCGACCATGACAACCAACAAACCAACGTAGACTTTTCTATTACTTCTGGATCAGACGTGTTTCATATATTTAAAGAACACAATATAAGCGCACACGCAACAGACGAATTATTAACCAGAGACCTGGTATTAAAAGCTGGTGAGATATTAAAGGCACAGGCTAACCATACAAATTTAAACATAGTAGTTAGCTTAGTAGAATATGCAAAAGGCGATTAAAGAAAGCTGGCAAGAGGAATGGATAAGAACCAAACCTCTTATAGCAAAAGCTGTTAAACATCAAGATGCCTATACAATTGATGACATAGAAGATAAAATAAGAGAAGGAATATTCCTACTCTGGGCTAGTAAAAACGCAGCCTTTGTAACAGAGTTTGTAATATTTCCACAGCACACTGCAATGAATTTACTTTTTTGCGGTGGTGACTATAAAGAATTAGAGGCAATGTTGCCACACATAGAAGAGTATGCAAAGCAATGTGGAGTGAAAAGGCTTTACGGCGGTGGCAGAAAAGGATGGACAAGAAAGCTTAAACATCTTGGATTTGTAACAGAACATTTAATTAGAAAAGATTTATGAGTAAAGGAAAAAGCAGAACACAACAACAAACCACAATGCCAGATTGGCAAATGGATTTATTTAAAGATTACTATGCTAGGGCAAAGGAAGCTGCTGACACTCCATTCCAAGCATATACTGGAGATAGGTTTGCTGGTATGTCCCCAGAAGAACAACAGATGGGTGCAAGTATTCAAAGCTTATTTGGTAGTGCTTTTGGTGGATTTGATCCTACTGCACAATTACAACAATTAGCTGGTCAACAAGCTCCACAGTTAGGAGATGTTCCATCTTTATTAGATGTAAATATTGGCGCGTATCAATCACCTTATCAACAACAAGTCATAGATCTAACAGAGCAAGATTTTGCTAGACGTAGAGATTTACAAAGACAACAAGCAGAAGATGTAGCAATGCGATCTGGTGCTTTTGGTGGATCAAGAGGAACTATATACGAGCAAGAAGCATTAAGGCCTTTACAAGAACAAGAAGCAAGAACAGTTGCAGGTTTACGACAATCAGGATTTGAACAAGCGCAAAGAGCTGCCGAGGGTGATATTGCAAGACAACAGCAATTGGCCATGCTCGCGCCCGAGCTGGAGCTGAGAGGCAGACAACAACAAGCTGGCTTATTAGGTGGTTTATTAGGCGGGCAACAGCAAGCACTAGGATTACTTGGTGGTTATGGTGCTTTAGCTAGAGGACTAGATCAACAAGGTAGAGACTTTGACTTCAGCGAATTTATGAGACAACAACAATACCCAGCATATCAATTAGGATTACTTGGCCAAGGTTTAGGCATGATGCCAAAACTTATGGGTAGTACTGGTACAGAATCTTTCAAAACAGCAAGCCTAGAAGAACTTGGCAACTTTTTGTATGGTGCTGGAGGATCAGGAGCGTTTGGATAAAATTATGGCAATATTAAATTTACCCACATTTATAGAACAAGCAGAAAAAACTCCAGAGGAAGAATTGTTAGAAAGCTTGCAACAGATAAGACCTCAAGCAGAAGTTCCTAGGTTTACTAGATACGGCAACAGAATGGCAGAGCGTGGCGGTTTTGATGTATTACCTCAAGAACAACTGCGCGGAATGACGCAACAGCAAGTAGATGAATACGAAGCAGAAAGAAGAAAGGCTAGAGGCGCTGGTATATCTGAAACATTAATGAGGGTGGGACAGGCTTTTGCAGGTAAAGATGCAGATGCTGGTATTGTACGAAGACAACAAGCGAGGCAAGCGCAAGAGCAAGAAGCACAAACCCAAAGAATGTTAGCTTCTATGACTCCAGAACAAAGACAAATATACAATATGAAAAAAATGGGATTACCAGATTCATACATACAATCACAGTTTTATCCAAAACAAGAAAAGAAAGGGACACAAAGATATACTGTATATGACAGAGAAACTGGCAAGCCAATAAGATCCATATCTGCTTATGACCAAGAAGCAATTAGTGCTGCAGAAAATAATCCAAAAGAATTAATTGGATCTTTCGCTGGATTAAGTGAAGACAAACCTTCAAAGCTTAATAAAAGCGATTTTGTTGTAGACATATTAACTAAAATTACCAGTCATGTTCCAACTGCTGAAAATCCAACATATAAATTAACTCCACAAGATATACAAGTCTTGGACACTGTATCTAATACAGATCCCATGAAGCAATTAATTAATAATTTAGCGAGGGGATATGTAAACACGCCAGTTCCAGAAGCAAACACGGAAACCCCAGTTGTAAAAGATGGTCAAGATCCAAAATATGCAAATTTAAAAGATGGAGACGCATTTAAGATAGAGGGCGACGAAACGATATATTATAAGAATCAATAATGTCTACAGATCCATTCAAAAAAAGGGATCCATTCGCAAAATCCAAAGATCCATTTGCAAAACCTAAACAAGAAGGTGTTGGCTTTGGTGAAAATTTATATAGAACTCTTGGTGGAGCTGCAAGGGATGTAGGCGTGGCAACTGCTGAATTGCTTTTACCAAAAGATAGGTTCGGCCCATTAAATGTTGCTAAAGGTATAAGAGAAGGCAAGACATTAGAAGAGATAGCCACAGATCCAAGTGTTTTAGAGCAAGCAATAAAAAGCGTTCCTACAGTTCCTGAACCCACATATCCAGGCGGTAGTGTTGTCAGAGATCTTACTGGATTTGCAATTCCTTATGTTGGCATATCGAAACGAGCTGGCCCTTTTACTGATTTAACTACAGGTCAAAAAATAGCAAAAGGTGCTGGTATTGGAGGCGTAGCAGAGCAATTTGCTTTTAGCCCTTATGAGCAAAGAGTATCTAATTTAGTTCAACAGTACCCAGCTTTACAAAATCCTGTAACTGAATTTCTACAAGCAGATCCAGAAGACAGTGAAGCAGTCGCTAGATTTAAAATGGCTGTAGAAGGAGCTGCAATAGGAGTGCCTTTTGATTATTTATTAAGGCAGGTATCTAAGATTAAAATACCTAGCAGGGCAAAAGCAGAACAGCCGTTTGTAGGACCTAAACCAGATCCATTCATAGGCCCGCGCCCGTTAGCCCAGGCTGATGCGCCCGTGGTTGAGCCTAAGATAGAAGCTCCTAAAAAAAGACCGCGCCCCAATAAGATGCCAGAAATATTGGTGAAGCCTAAGCAACCAAAAGGCCTTACAAGAGTTAGCTCTTTATTGAGAGGATCTATACCTAAAAATGATCCACAACTTGAAGAGATAGCAAGGGCTATGGGTTATAGCGCTGATACATTGCCAGACTATTACAAAACAAAAAAAGCCCCAGAAAGTGTTTCTGCTACTGGAGAGGTTAGAGTTCAATCAGATGCTTTGGAAAATTTAACAGAAAAATTAAATGAACTGCAAATGGCACCTCTTGTTGGTAAAAGAGGATTTATAGATGAAAAAGGAGTTAACGATTTTGGACAAGCGGACGCTTTACAGATATTAGAAAAAAATCCACCGCTACCAGCATACGCTGCAAAGTATGACGAATACTTAGAAAAATTAAATCAATATGATTCATTGACAAGCACCCTGGAAAGAGCTGATATAGATCCAGACTCTTTAAAAGGAAAAACAAATGAAGAGGTTGGAGAAATCATAGACGCTATATCTGAGTTTGAAGATGTGCTTCAAGTTCCAGTTCCACCCAGTTTTAAAACAACAATCGAATCTCCTCCCATAGAACTATACGAACAGGACATATCAAAATTAGAGCCAAGGATGCCTTCTAATTTTATTAATAAGGTAAATGAAACTCCACCAGATTTTGCTGGCAATATTAATTTAAACAAAATTGATTCTCCAGATGAAATAAAAAACGCTATAAATGCTATTGCAGAAAATGAAGATGCTTTTATGGAAGCAAGAAGGGGTGTTGTTAAGTTTGGATCGGATGGAGCAGAGTTACGAGCTTTAGCAGAAGAGACTGGTTTGACCGCAGATCAATTAATAAGCAGAAAAAAAGGATCTGCATTTAATGCAGAAACCGCTTATGCTGCTCGTCTTATAAACCAAGAGTCCGCAACTGATCTTGTTAAGCTTGCAAAAAAAGCGCAAGGTACAGATGCAAGCCCTAATGATTTTTACAATTTCGAGAAAGCTCTCACCAAACATGTTGCTATACAAGAGCAATTAGCAGGTATAACAGCAGAGGCTGGAAGAGCTTTAAGACAATTCAGGGAAACAGCTAGATCCGAGGAAGCTATACAAGCAAAAGCTATTGGTGAATATGTGCAAGCAAAAGGCGCAGGCAATATAGAGGAAATGGCTGTATTGATTAGCAACCTTGACACTCCTGAACAAATTGCAAAATTTAGCAAAGACGCACTTAAACCAAAATTCAGAGATAAATTACAAGAAGCTTGGATCAATGCGCTTCTATCATCACCATCAACTCATATTGTAAACGTAGTTTCTAATGGTATTGTTGCAGCTACTCGTATGCCTGAGTATGCTGTGGGAGCTTTATTTGGTGCTGCAAGAAAAGGATCAGACAAAATATCTTTTACCGAAGTTGGCGGTAGAATTTATGGTAGCATGTATGGCCTTCTTGATGGCTTAAGAGCATTTAAAGATGCCTTAATTGATCCAAAATCAGTAGACGATCCATTAACAAAATTAGAACTACAAAGACAAAACTCTATATCTGGAATAAAGGGAGAGATAATAAGACTACCTGGAAGATTTCTAACCGCTGAAGACCAGCTGTTTAAATCTGTTGGTTATAGACAAGAGCTATGGGGGCAAGCCCTAAGAAAAGCAAAAGCTGAGGGCGAGGGAATTAAAAGAGCTTACGAGATCATGGATGATCCAGCCAAAAATTTTCCAGATATACACTTAAAAGCTCAGGAGACAGCAAGGTATCAAACATTTACAAGCCCTCTTGGGGAACTTGGACAGCTTCCACAAAAATTCATTAGTAAAGTTCCATCTCTTAGATATATAGCTCCCTTTGTTAGAACTCCAGTAAACATAGTTAAATATGCTGGACAAAGAACTCCTTTTGGAATTTTTGCTAAGTCTTATAAAGATGCTATAAAAAAAGGCGGAGCTGAAGCTGACTTAGCTAGAGCAAGAGTTGCTCTTGGATCAACCGCAATGGCTAGTGTTGCTATGTTAGCAAATGATGGATTGATAACGGGAAGAGGGCCAGCGGATTATAGAGAAAACAATGTTTTAAGAGGAACAGGGTGGCAACCATATTCAATCAGAGTAGGAGATACATATTATGCTTATAATAGATTTGAACCTGTAGGCATACTATTTGGATTAGCGGCTGACTGGGCGGATATTTATAAATACGCTGATAAATCTTTTACTGAGGAAAATGGCCCAGAGCTTGAAAAGTTGGCCATGATGTTGGCAGGATCATTCACAGAAAACATTACTAATAAAACATTTTTAACTGGTGTAAGTGATTTTATTAATGTCATTTTTAATCCAGATAGATATGGTGAAGCATCTATACAAAGATTTTTATCAAGTTTTGTTCCAACCGCTTCTTACTATGTAAGGAAATCTGAAGATCCAATTATGAGGGATGCGCAAACCTTAACAGATCAGTATCTAAACAGAATACCTGGATTGTCTACAGAGCTACCAGCTAAAAGAAATGTGTTTGGTGAAATAAGAACCTTCTCAAAAGGTGCTGCGCCAAAGTGGATGGGCGGTATAGGGGAAACTTTTTCACCAGTCGCCACATCTACAATAAAAAATGATGTAGTTTTTGAGGAATTAGCAAAATTAAAAATAGTTCCTGTGAAACCTAAAAGACAAATATATGGTGTTGATATGGATTCAAGACAATATGAGGGCATGCTTAAAGAAATGCTATCTTTAAATACTAAAAATAAAATTAAAGCTTTTATTGAAAGCCCTGGCTATGACAACCTTCCACCAATGGTTAAAATTGAGGCTATAAAAAGTATTCTTTCAGAAGATCAAAAAGAAGCTAGAGAAAGAACCTTTTACAAAAATCCAGAACTTTTAGATAAACAAATGCAAGAACTAATGAAGGAGCTGGGGCAAACCCAATAACCTTATGGCGCGCCAAACAGAAAGAGTTGGCCGATCTGGAGAATATTTAGTAGCCTCGGTGCTTTCTGCTTTTTCTGATACTGTAACTGTTATGCCACATGGTTCTAAAGCCGACATCATCTTTGAGGTTGGCCAGACTCTTTACAAGTGCCAGGTCAAAACACAAAAACAAATAGAGAAAGCTAGAAAGAGCTGGAGGTTTGATCTTAGATGCGGATCTCATTCTAAGACTAGGTTTTATAATAAAGGCGATATAGATGTGTATGCTTTAGTTGCATTAAACTGTCAAAAGGTAATGTTTTTCTTTCCAGATGGTAGGAAACAGATAACCTTTCAAGACGAGGATATCCAGGCAACTGACTCGTTGCAAAATACAAAAGATCTATTTAAAGAGCTTGGATGTCCAGAGACACTTTCTGATCTTCATAATACTTAACAGAATTAATACCAAGTGATATTAAATACTCCGCAACTTCATGCGGATGTTTGTTTTCCGTATTACAAAAATCAACAAACTTTTTAGCTAGATGTTTATTTATATATATAGGCTTTCTACCATTCCTTTCTTCAAAGATTGGATCGTTAAACTCACATAAATTCATAATCAACCTACTTGTTTATTGATACCTCAATAGAGTATTGACCAATGTTATTTCCATCTTTATCTACTCCGTGTACCATTTCTAATTCCAGATCAATGAAATGTTTTGCTTTTAACAGATCTTTAATCCTGTCTTCATTTTCACCTTTGTTTCTAGTAATGTACTTTAAACAACTTCCTAAGTTATAGGATAGCTTATTAGCATAAATATAATCAATCGGCTGTATTTTTAAAGTGTTGTAATGTTCACCGCCAACCTGATTATTGGTGGCAAGCTTATCTATTGCTTGATCCCATTCTTTTGGTGTTAATTTATCTATTGTCATAATTATTCCTTTTTTTTAAATACTTCTTGTTTAATAGTAGAAGTGAGTATATCATAAGCGAAACGAACACAAAAAGGAATAATATATGAGCAATAGTGAAAAAAAGTTTATAGATACTAAACAACTTGCTGAACGCTGGATGAGATCTCCAAGAACAATAGAGAACTGGAGAAACAAAAAGATAGGACCAGACTATGTAAAGCTAGCAGGCAAAGTTGTGTATGACATAGAGGAGATCTTGAAGATCGAAGAGGAGTCAAAGGTATCAAATGAAGCACGCCTTACTTAGCCCATCAGCATCAGACAAATGGACAAAATGTCCAGGTATGCCAAAGTTAGCTGCTAAAGTTGACTATCAGGTAGGCTTACCCGCAGCTGTAGGTACTTTAATACATTCCATGACTGAACAATTACTTAAAGGCTTTTTGGTTGATGTAAGCCTGGAGGACTATTGGCTTGGTAAAAAAGAATATGTGGAAGACTTTGAAATAGAAGTTGACCAGGACATGATTGACTGTGCAAAAGTGTATGTTGATTATGTACAAAACAGAACAAAACAATTAGACGGGAGACTGCTAGTTGAACAAAAGGTTAGGCTTGAAGAGATTTCAGATAACCTTTATGGATATGCAGACGCGCTAATCATTACTCCCCAAAAGATGTGCGTTATAGATCTTAAAACTGGTAAATTTCCCGTCAGCCCAGATAACAACAAACAAGCAATGATATATGCGCTAGGCGCATTATCAAGATATGGTAGTGAAGACACAGAAGTTGAGATTACTATCGTACAACCAAGAGCAACATGGGGCGGTGGCCCTATCAAGACATGGCTCACAACCGCTGAATATTTAGTGGATTGGGCCTACGATTTCTTACAGCCTGCCGTGGTGGCGTGCGAAGAGGAAAACCCTAAATTTGTATTTGGGGATCACTGTCGCTGGTGCAACGCAAGAAGCATCTGTGATTTATATAAACTACATAACGAGGAAAAAAAATGACTGAAGTACAACAAGAACCAATTAAGTTTAGCTTTGAAGAGGGCGGAACTGAATATGAGTTTGATAGTCTAACAGACGACAATAAATTGCTATATAACAAATTAGCAACTGTTGAAAGGCAAAAGAATGAATTTGTTGGCAATGCAAACTTTGAAATTGAAAAGCTTGATATTCTTAGAGCTGAATATGCTAGACAATTGAAAGGCGCCGTTGAATCAGAATCTTTAATTGAGACTGAATAATGGGATTAGCTGATATAAGAAAAAAATCAAAGCAGAAGCCACCTAGAATTATTGTTCATGGTGGCCCTGCTGTTGGTAAAACGCATTTAGCATCACAAACAAAAAATCCAATACTATTAGATGTAGAGGATGGTTTGGGTAAGATCGAAATGGATAACATCCGTTGTAAATCTTATGAAGATGTGATGGTAAATCTACATGAGCTAGCCACAGAGGAACATGACTATAAAACAGTATGTATTGATTCTCTTGATTGGTTAGAAAATTTATTATGGGAAAAAGCTTGCCAGGACAATGGGTGGAAATCAATCGATCAACCTTCTTTTGGTAAGGGCTATACTGAAACACTGAACTACTGGCGCAAGTACATTGACGCTCTTAATGTATTAAGAGAGAAAGGTATGATGATATTTCAGATATGTCACAGTGAAGTAAGAAAAGTAGAAGATCCTAGAATAGAACCTTATGATAGGTATTCACTAAAACTGCATAGAAAAGCATCTGCATTATTGTTAGAACACTCAGACGCTTGTTTCTTTGCAGCAAAAAAACTTGGCACTATCAAAGTACAAGGTAAGAGCGGTGGAATGACTACTAAAACTGTTAGTGGTGATAGAATCATTTACACAAATGAAGAGCCAGCTTTCTTAGCTAAAAACAGATACAACCTTCCAGATGAAATACCTATGGATTGGAAGATCATAAGGGAGGAAATGTTAAAGTGAACGAAATAATTTTATTAGAATATAACGAGTTTGATCCTGGTGATGATCCGCAATACACAGATGGTTATTGTAACTATTGTGGATCTAAGCAAGACGATTGCGTTGAATATAAATGTTGGATATAACAGAGGAGAAATAATATGGACTTAAGTAATTATAAAGTAGAAGCCGATACTGACGGCAGAGTTAATTTAAAGCCTGGTAGATACGTTTTACACTTTCAAGGTGAAAAGGTATTAACAAGTGAAAAGAATCCAAGCTGGGAAGGATACAGCGCAAAGTTTGAAGTAGAGGATACTGCGCAAACTGTTGACGCTCTATTTACAACCAGGCATGACAATGAAAAAGTTGTGCAGAATGGATTAAAATCTTTATTAGCAATGTGCAAGGCTATGGGTTTAAAAGAGCTACCAAGTGACACTGAAAGTGCCTTTATGGGTAAAAGTGTTTCAGCTGTAATAAAGCAAAAAGAGGGAAGCACTTTCTTTGAGGTAGATCAAGACTGGGGCAGAACCTGGGAAGCTACTAATAAAAAACAAAAAACTGTAAGCGAGAAGCCTATTGAGGCATCACCTTCAGCTGCTGATCTAGAAAAAATGGGATCAACAACTTTAGATGATGAAGACGCGCCGTTTTAATCTCGAGGAAGATAGGCCCACGCTGTGTGGATATTGTAAATCCCCAGCTGGGCCATTCTTATACCAAGATAAAGAACACTGGATTGGAGCATGCTGTATGGCTCACTTAGATAAAATAAAAGAAGGTAAACGCCTTCCAAACAAAGCCCAACTTAATGATATTGGGGCAGAGTACGCCATAGCATCAACCAAAGATTTATATAAAAAATTATTGATTGCAAACAAAGAAGATCCATTACACAAGTGGAAACGCGAAGATAGAAAAAAGGTATTTGTTTCAATCATAAGAGAATATCTAAACTGGGCTAACGCAAGAGCCAGGGAAGATGATAAAAGGGGTACTGATGGATCTAAAGAAATACTGCAAAGATCGAAACATAATATTTGAATTAAGCGACAACAAAGAAACAAAAACAATAAATGATTTAATAAATGAAATGCAGGCGCAAGGTTTGCAAGTAAATCATATTGAAGCATCTGGAGCTATAGTTAGAGTTCCAACAGCATTACCAGGAATGAAACCAGATTTAGGAAATTCTAGATCAGGCTGGTATGTAGTTAATACATTTAATGGCCATTACTTTGCTACTTATGGTAATTGGAAAACTGGGTTTGAGGGTAAGTGGAGTTCTGTTAGCTCTTCTACATTAAGCCAGGTTGATAGAGAAGCCCTACAAAAAAAGATGGAAGAGGCTGCGAAGGAAGAGAAAATTAAGCGACAAGCTCGGCAAGATGAGGTGGCTATAGAGGTAAGGGAAAAATTTAACAAATGCCAAAATGTTCTTGAGCATGATTATCTCACAAATAAAAAGGTTAAAAACTATGGGTTAAAACAATCGTACGATAGCTTGATTGTTCCCGTGTATTCTACTACAGGTGAAATAAGATCTATACAGTATATTGATAAAAAAGGGGGTAAAAAGTTTGCTTCCTCGTCTGAAATTAAAGGTAATGTATTTTTAATTGGAACTACATTTAATGAATTAGCTAATTGTGAAAAGTTGGTGGTAGCTGAAGGCTACTCAACTTCCGCCACAATATATGAAGCTACAGGATTTCCAGTTGCTTGCGTGTTTAGTGCCAACTTCGCGTTGGATGCAGTCTCTAATCTGCGCAAGCTTACTGGATCTAGGATAATTTTAGCCCTGGATCACGATGAGAGTGGCGTTGGTGAAAAGAAAGCCCAGGAATGTGCATCAGCTATCACAAACGTGGCCGTGCGCCTGCCCAGCGAGATAGGTGACTACAATGATTTATATTTAAGGCATGGTTTGGACAAGGTTAGAGCAGAACTTATGGATCATAAGCTTGGCATAAAAAAGTATGCGATTAGAAATTTGAAGGGTAAGCCAGAGCCACAGAGGTTTTTGGTTGATGGTTTGATACCTATGGGTAAGCCTGGACTGCTAGCAGCATCTGGTGGAGTTGGAAAGTCTTTAAGTGTAATTCAGTTAGCCCTGGCGATTTGCTGTGGTGGTCGTTGGTGGGGTAAGGATGTTACTGAACGTGGTAACTCTATTATTTTTGCCAGTGAGGATGATCTTCCAGAGATACATAGAAGGCTAGAACTTTTAGATCCCCAGGGAAAAAGATTTAAGTCAGAGCATGAGGTTTATATCTTTCCAATTCCAGAACAAAAAGAACCAATGATTTTATTGAGAGAAGAGGGTGTTACTGAATTGGCGATGGAGCTAGTAGAGGAAATAAAATCAATACCAGATGTTAAGCTGGTTTGTTTTGATCCGCTCCAGGCATTTACTACAGGTAATGTATCAAGCAGTAACGAGGTAGGCCAGCTTTGGGGATCTTACTGCGCAAACATCAGCGCAAGATTAAAGTGCTGCACGCTAACCATTCACCACTTAAACAAACAAGGTTTAACTGTAGACTCAGATGATTCAATGGTGCAGAGAACGAGCGTGCGTGGGGCTAGCTCATTAGTAGATTCGCAGAGGTTCTGCCTGACAATGGCCCTGGCAAGTGTTGAGGATTGTGAAAGGATTTGTGAAGAGCAGCATGTACCTTACGATAGGATGGCGGTGGTTAGAGGCGCATTAGTAAAATCCAACAGCGGAGGTGTAGACTATTCCTCTAAAACATTATTCAGACGCAATGGTGTATTAGAACCATTAAATGAACCGCTGGATACCAGTAATTTATATGATAATTTTTAAATGCCATAGGGAGTGTTTGGGACATAGTATGGGAGTGTTAGGGACATACCCTGACCAAGATAGGGACGTAACTCTAGTAAGACAGGGACATATATCCATTCCATTATATGGAATATAGGAAGCGAACCCCTTGAGGGGGTTCAGCTTCCAGGGAAGAGAAGATGAAAAGATTTAAAACAATAGACAAGGATCACTGGTGGATCACGGCTCACACGAGCGAGCGTGAGCGCGCGGGAGTATTTGTTCCTTTAGAGCTAGCCAGGAGAGAGGGAGACTTCTCGCGAGTGCGCGGGGTGGTGTGGGCATGGTTCAGGCGTGAGTGCGGGAGAACGGATCTGTCCGTGAGTGCGAAGCTGATTCTTTGGGCGGTGTGCGAGCGGTGGAGGTATGAAACCTGGAGCAGTCACGATGCGATTAGTTATTATGCAAAGATGACGGGGGTGAATAGGAAAACCTCTGGGCGAGCTATGACGGAGCTGATTGATAACGAGGTGGTTTGGTGTGTGTTAGAAGGTGAGCAGAAAAGATTAAGGAAGTCTCAACCTGGTGGTAAGAAGCATTTTCTTTTAGTGGGCCTGGTGGATTTATTATAGGTGAACGCACACGAGGTTTGGTATATGAGGAGGTACTTTGATCCCCGTGCGCGCTCGTTGGTGGATCAATCTAAACGATTAATCCATCTAACTATTAACTCTACAACAAGTAGAGCTGTAATGGTAGCTAGTGCCATAGTTAATATTATTAGTTTAAGTGCCTCTATCATTTCCTTTCTTTTGCTTTTCCTCTTTATCTCGTTGATAGTCTTTTGTTTTTCTTTTGCCGAAGATCCTATCAAATTCCGCTTCATATCTTTTTCTATCTGGTATTGGTCTTGGTCTACTGCCCTTGCCCGTCATATTTTACTCCTGGTCATTTAAAAATGATTCTGCTATTAGCTGTAATATTTCATCGCGATCATCATCTGGGTGTAAGCCGTAGTTAATAACCATGTCTGTTATTTCTATTTCTAATAATCCTTTATTATCCATTTCAACAACTTCATCGTATATATTTTCTAGCTGTTGCTCGTTGTGTATTACGCTCATGTTAATCCTTTTGGTTTAGGTTATATGCTTTGATTATTTTCTCGCGGTCGTCTTTAGAAACGATCCTAAGTATTTTTTCTAGGGTGAGTCTACTTTTAAAGCCTCTGTTTTGGTTTAAGCCGTATTTTTTCCTTATGTCTCTTAATAATTCCTCTCTGGTCATTTCTAAGCCCCGTACACGCCTTTATTATCTACCAAGGCTATCCTAGTACCATTTGTATCAAAAAGCAGCCATGAGTCTTTAGAATCGTTTGTCTTTGATGCTTCTTTAGATATAAAAGGCAACTCGCCTGTAATACCTAAGTCTCGTTGATGTGCCGTGTACTTTGCTAGTGCTTGAGTAAATGTCATAGTCTCGCCTTAAATAGTTGGATTAATAATAAGATCTTATCGTTTGATAAATGCCTTAAGTGTTTTGGTATTCGCCTCCTATCTATTTTCATGGTTAGTTACCTCTCCAAACATTTGATTCCATTTCCATTGCGGAACGCATTCATCAGTACACCAATAATCACCGCTATCTGTCCAACAAACATTTATATCTGTTTGTTCTCCGCAAGTGTCACAAGTTCTTATATCTTCATTACTCATCTTCATCCTCCTTGGTTAGTAAAAGATATGTCCCGTGTAGGCAAAAAGCCATGAACGAGAATATTATTATTATTGATATTGTGTTGCTCATTGTGTTTGCTCCACTAATTGCTCTATTTCTTTTTTGGCTTTTGCTAGTTCAATATCATTCATGTCAGATGCTATACATTGTGCAAATTCTTCTATCTCCGCAAGTTTTGATTCTTGTTGTTTGGGTGCTGTTATGTATAGCATTGATGCAAATTTAAACATGCTCACGTTGTCGCCTTGTTCTTGCCATTCATCCATTTTAGTATTTATTAATTCATTCATTTAGCGGCCCTCCTTAGTCGCGCCTTCTCGTTGTTGTGTTGCCTTGTTTCCTCATTCAATGGTTTGTGTAGTTCCTCTAAGTAGTCCAGGGCAATCTTTTTTTGGTCCTTGGTTAGTTCTATAAGGATTTTATAATCTGATCTTTTGTAAGTTGGGTATTGGTAAAAACATTTTTCTTTGTTTTTGTATTCCCATAAAACAGGTTTATCTATTCCAGGGATATGATCTTCCCAGATATAAAAATCATCTATGAACTTGTCTGCAAATGTCATTAAGCGGCCTCCTAGTTTTTTAAAAAATGATTAATTAAATATGAACCATGCCACGCTTTTTTATTACGTGGCTTTTCGGTTAGTTTGGTTAGTAGTTGTTTAAATGTCATGGTTACACCTCCTCTAAAATTTCATCTATTGTTGTATGGTTCTCGTGTGGTTTATTTTTTACGCTTCTTAACTCATAAATATATTCATGGTTTATATAGTCGTATTTTTTATAAACATTTAGATGCTTGTTACTCTTTCCGTATTTCTTAACAAGTTCTGCTCTTGTGTAGTCTTTAAATGTCATGTTTTGATTCCTCCATCCAAGCCTTACAAGGCTTTTGACTCATGTAATAATATGCACTGAGATCACTTAAGCGATATTCTTTAAGCATTTCTATAGCGTACCTTCTACCTTGGTTAAATTGGTCAACTGTTTCAAGGTTGCCTTTATCATCTATTCTATTAATGTAAGTCATTACGCAACCTCACAATTTAAAAACATCTGGCAAACATCCCAAGAGATAGAATTTTGTGGCACGTTTATAGATGCGCCATCAAACCAGTCTATATAATGGTATTCGATGACATCAACACTATGGTCATTTTGTGCTGTGTATATTCTGAACTCGTCAGAAGGGCCGCCCCATGAAAGTTGAAGCCTATAATAGCCCGCCTCTTTACTGTTAAAAGTTCCAGCTTCTACATAGTCCCAAGAGAGAGCATTATTATTTGCATAATCAAATAAATCCTCGTATTCGTTGAAATAGTCGCCTTTGTGTTTATCAATAACCTTCATGGCTATCTGTTCGCCTTCTGTGGCGTTGTCATAGTCATTAAAGTATTGTTCCGCCTCTCTATATGTTTGCTCAACGTGGTTGAACTGACCTTGTACTAAGTCTTTGCAAGTTAATTGTTTTGCTGTGTTTGTCATGTTGTACCTCCTAAAGTACTAATTAATATAAATCCTATTATGCATATGTATACTCTATAGTCAACATATCTACTGCAATTATATTAATTAATTTACAAAAGCCCGTATTTATAAGGTATTTAAGCTATAATTAATCGGATTATGACAGATAAAAAACCAATAAAATTACCTAAAAAAAGAGGTAGAAAACCTATAGTTATAGATTATGAAAGGGCTGAATATTTGGCCTCTCTTAACCTTGGTATCATGGATATTTGCCGATCTCTGGGCGTTGGTTGGGATACGTTTAACAAGCATAGAAATAAAAAAAACTCGGAATTAGCGGAAGCATTGAACAGGGGGAAAGCTAAAGGCTTGCAGCTAGCGACAACTAAACTAATGGAAAAAATACAAGACGGCGATTTCAACAGCATACAGCTATATCTCAAATCAGCTGATCGCGAGACCTGGGCGGACAAGCAAACAGTAGAACATAATCTGAACCTGGGCGACGTACTCACGCAAGCACGGGCGCGCGTGATAGATCATAAGCCAGATGATGCCAGGATTATCCAACAACCAAAAGAATTGACCAGAGCGAGCGAGAAGGCGCGAGAGCGTGTAAAAAATACCGGGAGCGGGCGCGAGTGAGTGCGTTTTTAATTATCCTTTTTAATGCTTACTTATGCCCCCCCTTTTAAAAAATTGCGGTGGTGTTGTATGTATAACTACTGAACTAAAATTTTTTAATTTTTTTTAATATGAAATATGGAATAAAACAAGAACGAGAACTAATGACCGAACTATGGTCAGGGCCAATCAAAGACAATCCAGTAAACTTTGTTAAGTATGTATTCCCCTGGGGACAAAAGGATACCCCCCTTGAAGAGTTTAAAGGGCCAAGAAAGTGGCAAGAAAAAATTTTACGAGAAATGGCAATACACATTGAGCGTAACAATGTATTAGATTTACCAGAGATGTTTAGACTTGCTGTAGCCTCTGGACGTGGTATTGGTAAATCTGCTTTAGTCGCATGGATTATTTTATGGATGTTATCTACCAGGCTTGGATCTACCATTATTGTTACCGCCAACACCGAACAACAGCTCAGATCAAGAACCTGGGCGGAGTTAGGTAAGTGGCTTACTCTAGCAATTAACTCTCACTGGTTTCATAAAACAGCAACAACCATAAAACCAGCACCTTGGTTTGAAGATGCGCTGATTAATGATCTAAAAATAGATACTGGTTATTACTACGCCCAGGCGCAGTTATGGAGCGAAGAGAATCCAGACGCGTTCGCGGGTATTCACTCTTCTTATGGTGTTTGCTTAATTATGGACGAGGCATCTGGTATTCCAGCTCCTATCTATTCAGTATCAGAGGGATTCTTCTCCGAGCCAACAACCAATAGATATTGGTTTACCTTTTCCAACCCGCGCAGGAACAGCGGGCCTTTTTATGATAGTTTCAACTCTAAACAATCCTTTTGGAAGAACGAACAGATAGACTCGCGAACTGTAGAAGGCACAGACCAAAAGCTCTTTCAAACGATGATTGAGCAGTACGGCGAAGATTCCACAGTCGCGCGCGTGGAGGTGATGGGCGAGTTTCCATCGGCTGATGACGATACTGTAATACCAATGAGCTTGGTGAAAGCTGCTATCGATAGAGATGTATCACTTACAGCTAACGCACCGATTATTTGGGGATTGGATGTCGCACGATTCGGCGGTGATAACTCCGCGCTATGTATTAGACAAGGTAATCATGTAATGAGTATTAAGTCATTTAAGTCTATGGATCTGATGCAGTTATGCGGTGTGATAAAAAATATGTATGACGAATGTACCAATATAGAGCAACCGCAAGAAATACTGGTAGATGTAATCGGACTAGGCGCAGGCGTGGTCGACAGACTCGCCGAGCAGAACTTGCCCGTGCGTGGAGTCAATGTCGCAGAAGCACCATCTACTAAAAAGAATTATTTAAACCTACGCGCAGAATTATGGTTCGCGATTAAAGACTGGTTGACGCAACGTGATTGCAGATTGCCACAGGACGATGAACTCGTTGCAGAACTTGCTGCACCCCTTTATAAATATACGTCTACTGGCAAAATAAAAATAGAAAGCAAAGATGAAATGCGTAAGCGTGGAATTAAATCACCCGACAAAGCAGATGCACTTGCATTGACCATGGCATCCTCCGCTGCAAGTTTTGGTGGAAGCGTTAACTTTTTAGGTTATAATTTCAAGAAACCACTAAAATCTAGGATAATCAGAATAGG
>Ga0181380_1000338_pt1 | contig 21350 bp, 22 predicted proteins | sample 3SPOviralmetaG_FD_130116 | JGI IMG/M metagenome (GOLD analysis project Ga0181380, IMG submission 130116) | Marine viral communities from the oligotrophic San Pedro Time Series (SPOT) site, San Pedro Channel, CA, USA - 3 SPOT_SRF_2009-08-19 | ecosystem: Environmental > Aquatic > Marine > Strait... | reverse complement strand
AGCAGTATATGTTCCTGTTTTAATTGCAAAAGGCCAACCAGCATTAGCACCAGCTTCTCCATTGGACTCCACGCTGATAAACTTACCATTTTGCATGTCTTCTTTGTTGAATACTTCAAGTGTGCCTTGTGCAGATGTAGTATCATTAGGACCTTTAACAGTTAATTGTGTTTCGTTACCACTGTTAGATTCAAACTGTGGAGAGCTTAATCTGTTGTTGTTTTGATCATATTCAATTTGTAAGTTGGTTCCTATGCCAAGCACAGCACTATTAGTACCAATTCTAACTGTAGTAGCGGCTTGACCAATATTAAGTGTATCTGTAAATGTATTGAATAAGTTTTGTGTAGTGTTAGTACCAGCAATATTTGGATTATTAACAGTAAGTGTTCCAGTGCCTGCGCCTACTGTAATTGCAGTAGCCTCTCCACCTAAATTAAGTGATGTTGCAGTTGTGTTGTATAAGTTTTGTGTTGCCTGTGTTCCTACTACTGTTGGATTACCAACAGTAAGTGTTCCACTATTAGCACCTACATTAAGTGCAGTTGCCGCACCACCAAAGTTTAATGTTGTTGCAGTTGTGTTGTATAAATCCTGTGAAGCACTTGACCCTACTACTGTTGGATTACCTATAGTAGCTGTTCCAGTGCCTGCGCCTACGTTAAGTGTAGTTGCCACACCACCTACGTTAAGTGTTGTTGCTACTGTGTTGTAAGCGTTTTGTGTTGTTTCCGTACCAACTAGTGTTCCACTTCTAAGTGTTGTAGTTCCACCAGCTTTACCCATGTTTAAGTTTGCATTACCACCAAAGTTAATTGTTGTTGGAGATACATTTAATAAGTTAAAATCTGCACACGGACTAGTTAAATCGCATCCACGTATTTCTAAGTCACCGTTAATTACAATGTCACCTGGTGGTGCTGGAAATGCTGATCCTTGCCCTCCATACAAACTAGTTGTATTAGTTGATGATACGGTTAGTGTGTTATCTGCCATTTATTTTTGTCCTTATCTGTTGAAGTTCATGTATTTGCGTGGTTGCCAAACACTTGTTAACTTCGTAGTGCCTCCACTCCATTTACCATAATTGTTTTGGTCTTCTACTACGTTCCATGCTTGGTTAAACTTACCTTCATATACTGCGGCATCAACCTCATTATGTCTTTTTAAGTAATATTCACGTAATGTAGCATACACATAGCCTTCTGGCCATGATGATAATACTTGATTATTCTGTACATCTTTTCCTGTTAGAGAAACATTTATAACAGTACCAGCAACTTCTGCCGCACCACCAACAACTGAGTAAGTTAAAGATGTTGCACTATCAATTGATACTACTGTTGCTACAGGGCCACCAAGTACACCTGTACCATTTCCTGCTACTATTTGATCACCTGGTGCTAAACCTGCTGTTTGTGTCATTCCGACTAACTGAGGATTTACTGATGGACCAGCTGGAATGAATACAGTTCCTGTAGTACTAATAGTTTGATCTAATAACGGAGCAAACAATAATGGCCAAGCTCTGTAGTAATACAAGTTAACTTCTGCGCCTGCTCCAAGTGGAGGTGTAAATTCATAATTTGTTCCAACTTCACTAAAGTTTCCTCTGTAAATTGTTGGTGCATTAGGTGTATTTTTATAAAATTGTGCAATCATTGTTTCAGCAATGATTCGTCTGTCCCCTACACGATCATAAACAATCCAAGGACCAGTTGGACTTGGAGTTGTACCACCTTGTTGAAAGAATAATATTGGCTTGTTCATGTCACCTGGAATAGGAACTCTACCTTGTGCATCAGCAGTTGCAATATAATCTGCATCATATGGATCACTACGTAGTACAGGTAACTCAATGTTACGCATTGACAGCTCTGCCATAAAAATGCATTGCTTTATTTCATTATCATCACTACTACCAGTAAAATCTTTAATGTACGTTAATAACGTATTAGCGTTGGGGATTACAAACATATTTTTTAATGTCCTTTAAAGAAGCGTTCTTGCCCAACTCGTGTCGGATACGGCACATCAACTGGAATAGGTAATTTGCCACCTGGGTAACAAATAAATGCTGGATACTCTGTTTGTACTACTTGATAAAATTGTGCTTTAAGTGTTTTATCACGTTTGATTGCTTCCCAAGGCATGCCGCCAAAGTATTTTTCTGCAATGTCAAAGCTAATAGCTTTTGGTAGCTCCATCCATTTATAACCAAGTTTACCATCAGGCATAACTGGTGCTAATGGATCAGGGAATCCTGCTTCTGCTAGTTGTCTGTATTCGCGAACACCTTGCTTTATCGCTTCAATGTTTTTCTGTTCGCGCCTAATATAAAAGTTGTTGCCTTCTCGGCCGGTAGTAACTTCTATGTTACCACTTTTGTTTAATGCTTTACGTGACCAATCACCTTTCATGCTATTATAAAGTTCATTGTTGCCACTAAGCAATTTATCACCTACGCCATTGTGTGAAGTAACAACTCCACCTTTGTCTTGACGCATGTAGTCTAAGTCTTTTTCCGGATCTTCATCACTGAGATGCTCGGGGTTGTTGCTATAATTTTCCATACAAGTATTTAGTCTATTTGTTTCATCAGTTTATCTTTACCAAAAGAAAAGGGATCCGAAGACCCCTTTTCCCATGTACAATTAATCGAATAACGATTAAGGAGTAACGTCTCCAGGTCCTGCGTTTGTTCTTTGTACAAGTGCGGCAACACGTGGTCCAGGTAGTGGAGCACTTGTGCCAGACTCGATGTCGTTAAGAACACCTACGCCTGCTGGGTTACGTACAATCAATGTACCTTCCATGATGAACTGATCTAATGAAGCATCTGAGTTTGAGAATACTTCGTTGTTTGGTCCAAGATCACGTAATGAACCCCACTGGATAACTTCATCGTTTAGGAAGTAGATTTTGTTTTCTGCACCAGCGGCATCCATGATCCAAGAATCATAAATTTCGTAAGTGTAGTCAAAATCACCTTCGTAAGTTGCAATAGTATCGCCTCTTTCGGAATTAACACGGTTGATTCCTCTTGATTGAGCAATGTTATCACTGATACTAGTTCTCAAGCTAGTTGGAGCAACAACGCTACGGATCTTTGCGTTGAAACGCTGTTCCGCAGTAGTTACTAACTGCTTGTATAGAGCTGGTGAAAATGATTCGTTAGTAAAAGTTCCTGTGTAGAACTGAGAACCATCTGAGTTAACGTTTAATGCACCGGCAGCCGCAACTGGAACGTCAGTTGTTTCGTTGTTGGTGTTAGTTGTAACGTTAGCAATTAATCCACCAGTAGCACCAAATGACTGTGTACCAGCAAAAGATGATAATGAACCCATTCTACGTCCTGTGTTAGGAGCAGGAGTTGCTAGACCAGCTTGTCCACCGTACTTTGTACCGATTTGGTCTGCTCTAACTAATTGCATCTCAACATCAAACATCATTTCGATAAGCTGTTTGACTTCTTGGTATGCTTGCGGATCTCCACCTGACTGCTCAACTGCTCTTGCTGTTCCTGAGGAAGCAATAGTAGTTTGGAAAATCTGGGTGTAGTTACCTAAGTTAAATCTTTGGTTTACTTCAGCGTTAGCGGCTGAAACAGCGGCGGCTTCTACTTGAGCCTGTACTGCTGGCGCTCTGTAAATGTCGTCTGTCCATAGTGGAAGAGTTGAATTTACTTTACGCTTCTTTGCCATACACATGTTAAGAACAGGTGTATCGTCTTTTACCCTATTGGAAACGTCAAGATCGAGATCTTTAACAACGATGTCAGTTTCGTACGCAGTTGTTCCGTTACCAATGTTGGCAGTTGTAATGAAAGCCATAATATTAATCTCCTATTATTATGTTTATTTTATCTACCACCTCTCGACTGTCGAATTCTATTCAACTGAGCCATTAAGAGGTTGTCCGCGGCTTTTTTATCACCGCTATTGGCTTGTTCACGAAGTTTGTCAATTCCTTGATTTTGGTTCCTTTGGCTTTGACTTGCGCCTTTACGGTTAGTAAGTTGTGCCATACTTGAACCTGCAGAGCGAGTTTTCTTTGGCTTGTCTCTGTATCGTAATCCATCTCGCACTAGAGATAAAATCTCTTCGTCGCTTGATATCAAATCAATATTAGCCACACCAGGTATGGTTTCAGCACTAGCATGTTTCCATGACTTTGCAACTTTGTCACGTAATTCGTTATACACATATTCGTTTTTCAACTCTTTATCTGTAAAGCCTTTACGAGCATAGTCCAAATGCTGTTTTACTTGCTGAGCACGTATTTGTCTGAACTGATTAACTGCTGGTTGTAACTGAGAAATCTCTTGTTGTACCGTTGCAATATATTGTTCATTCTGTTGCATACTAGCTTGTATCCTGGCTTGTTCGGATGGATCAGTTGCCTGCTGTAGTTGCTGATTAAAAACAGTTTGATATTTTTGAGTCTTTAAGATCTCATCATATGCTTTTTGCAACTTTGGCTGGACTGTAAACTCCATTGCTAAATTTAAGCCTTCTTGCTTTGCACGAGCCTCTTTCATACTTTCGTCGAAACTAGCTCGGTCAATTTTTAATTGTCTTGCTTCTTCGTGTATTGCAGAACCTTGGCCTAATATAGATGCGGCTTTCTTAGAGTCGATAATAACTTCTTTACCATTACGCATAAACTTGAACTTGGCGTTCGGATTAGTTTCTGCGAATTCAATAAAATCAATTAATTCGTCTGCTGTAGACTCAGTTTCTTCAGGGCTTACAGGTTCTTCTGTAGTATCTAATTCTACTTCTTCCTGGGCCTCTGCTTCTTGAGTGCCTTCCTCAATATCGTTTTGGGGTTCTTCAACTTCAGGTGCTTCTTCCTCGAAAGTAAGTACCTCAGGCTCAGATGCTTCGTTAGCCTCTACATCTTTTCCTGTTGCAGTTGGTTCAGTAGCATTCAGTTGATTACGCTCTGTGTTTTCACGCATTGCGGCCATCTTATTTGCTATTGAGTCTAAACTTGGAACTGCGTTTTGGTCAGTGACCGCGCCTTCTGTAGTGGCGTTAGGGCTGATCTCGTTCATATTATTTCCTTTTCTTAGGGCCTATTGGTTACCTAGTTTTATTTATGCCAGTAATCTATGACTGGTCTTTGTTTAGTCGATTTTTTCTGTATACTGCTATTTTTAAACTGTTGATAAAATTGTCAATACCACGCAGTTCATTGGAAAGCGCCACTCTTTCAGCATTTGCTTCTGGAGTGTGTGCAGTAATCCCAATAATTTGATCTGTAATTTCAAACTTAAAGTGATGGACGAACATGGCTAAATCTCTGTTTGTGCAAAGATTCTCTGCCATGTCACCATATGCTTTTAGTGTATCTTTTTGTGATGTTGTTAACTTACTAAAATTAGATGTATCTATAGTCAGCCTATTATTATAGGCTTCAACTGCTTCGTCACTTATCATTTCATTTCCTTTTCTATGTTTTAACTATAAACTTTGCCAAGTCCCTTAGTAGCAACAGACAAGTAATCTAATTGTGTTTCTGCATCTGTTCCATTAAGTTCTGCCATAATAGCTTCGGCTTCAACTTTCTCTTTAACAGCTTTAGCTGTGTTGAGATTAACTTTGGACATTCTTTCTTTATCTAGTGGATCAAGTGTTGCATTTTCAGCGGCCGCTTTACCCATTTCAATCATTTGTCCTACTTCTTCATCTGTTGGTAGATACGCATCACAGTCCTTTACACCTAACACATACAATGTGTCTTCGAAAGGCTTTTTAATTTTAGTATATAAATCAGGTGTTAATGTACCTTGTTGTGCCATTCCTTGTACTGTTGTATAAAGTTCACTTTGTGTTTTACGTATAATTTGTTGTCTGTTAATTGCGTTTTCTTCACTCATCATACCAACTGCTAGTTCTAATTGCATTTGTTTACGATCTGTAAAGTTCATATCATCAAATGCCGCATAATCTAAGAATACAGGTAGTTTGTCTGGATGGCTTTCAGATGCTAGTTTCTTAACACCATAATCATCACCATACTGTATTAGTGTACGCCACACTAACCAAAGAGCTTCTTTTAGACCTTCTGCCGCATTACGTACAGTATTGTCTTGCACAATTTGGTTTGGACTTAATGCAAGTTGTAACTTAACACCCGAGTTACCGGCTGCCATTACTTCTGGATTAAACACGTCTTGTGGTGTAGTCATACCAACCATTGCCATTGTATCTTGTTGGATACGATTCATTGCAACTTCAAGGAACTGTAAGTTTCCTGAAGGAGGTGGCATTTGATAAATGTCTTTGCTTGGATCAAACTTACTGTCTAAGATAAAAATAGCCGCTTCGCCATCTTGCATCATCTCAAAATCAACACGGTCTGGTTTAACACCAACACGTGGAGTAGCAGTTAGTAGTCCTAATTGTATTTCAGCTCTCATAGCACTTGTTAAGTATTCCTGCATTGGAATAACACTTTCAGCTACTGAGTAACCATAAAAGTTTCCTGGTAGTGGCTTTGGACACATATTAGCAACAGGAATAAATTCAACTTCCTTTGCACTAATAATATACGTACCTGAATAAACAATTTCAACTAATTCAAGTTCGCCGTCACCATCAATATCACAACGATTCCATACTGTAACAATACTAACCATTCTACCTGCTGGATCACTGTCAGCGGCTGAATCAACTGGAATGCCTTGTACAGGAACACTATCTCTTGCATGTATTGCTAAGTTGTTTAATACACTACCTGCTTGGTATGCTCCGTTAGAGTTATAGTCTGCATGTTTTTCAAATTCATCTAAGTCCATATCTGGATATAATTCATATGCTTCAGCAACAGTCATTGGATCATAAAAACCACAGAAAGGTTGATCACGTATTTCAGGTACAGTTGGATCACATACCCAGTAATGCTGTTCAATTGGATGAAACTTAATGTTAATAGTATAACCAGTTAGTTTGTATTTTGCTTTGTAAATTGTGTTACGTTTAACTGCTTCTTGTAAGATATCTTCTTGACCTTGCAGTAATTCAGGTGCTTCTGTATTTTGCACTTTCTCAGCCATATTACTATACATGGCAACAGTATCTAATGTATCGTCTTCTTCCTCAACATCAACTGAATTAATATATTCTGTTGTAATGTTATCTGTATATTCTGCGTCTACTTCAGGCATTAGCATTTGTACTTCTGCCATTACTTTTTCTAAATCAACTGTGTCTTTACGTCTGCTTTGACGTACAGCAGTTAGTCCTGAATCTTGTGCTTGTGCTTCAAATGCACGTAGTTGTTCCATAGTGCCTTCTGTGTCAACATAACGTGTTACTTGTTCACGTACAGGTTTGATCATCATCATGCCGTTTTTATGCATACATGCATCCATAACCCATCTCTCTAAAATAAAGTGAGGATCATTCATTTGGTTAACAACTGTATTAACCATTCTAGTTGCTTGGCGTGATGCGGCTTCTGTGTCAGTTGTGTCAGCTATAAAATCAAAGTTAATCTCTCCGTTAGGCATTAATCCTTTTGCAATAACAGCAGTTGCATAATCAACTACTGGCTTTACGCTAGGATGGATATAATCAATTCCATTTACTGGTGCAGTACTGTTTGTAACTGCTAGGTTAAGATAGTGATAGTCACTAGCTCTGTTAATTGCATTTTTTGTAGCAAGATATCGCAAGTAGGAGTTCATTTTAACATCCAAGTTGCCCTTCATCTCAACAAACTTACGTAACCTGCGTTTGTTGGTGTTGATATCTGAAATAGGTATATTTTTTATATCCAACATTTGTTTATGGTTTCCTTTACTGTTAACTTATTTATGCATATAAATCCGATATGCTTATTGTGCTGGATCATATGTGTTCTTTAATGGATTGTTATTTCTAATTTCTTTGCGTTGATAATATAGATCTCTTTGCATAGCCATACGTTCTTGAGGTGTTCTATAATCCCAATCTTCGGCAATACCTTGTAAACAAGCAAGTAGTGCATATCTGCAACTGTCAATAGTATCATCTGGATCACTAAAACGTCCTTGTGTATCAACATAATAGTTTTGTGCATCACTTAAAAAGTCTACGCAGTTTTCATTTATTACTAAACTACCTACTTCTAACATTTGTCTCATTTGGTTGATACCATAGCTTTTGTGATTAGTTACTTTACCGTTTTGATCTGGCGGATTCATAATTGCTTTTTCATAAACATTTAATTCGTAACTTTCAAATAACTCACGTATGCTATTAGCACTCATTGTATAACGTCCTTGTTGACTAGCATCAGCTGGTAGTACAATAGGAGTACCAAATACTTCTGGTCTTAACAAGTGATTGATGTATTGCGTAGGAACTGCTTCTTCTATTCCTTGGACTATAATTTGTTTATGCAAGAATGCCATCTTTTCATATGGCTCCCAATACATTAAACTAATTACAGTTTGGTCATTTACTAGTCCTAAGTCAAGTGCAATAACACGTTTAATAGTAGGCATTGACCCAAAGTCATAATCACCAGTTCTATATATTGGCCAATCTCTAATTTGAAATACAGCACCTTTACCCATAACTGGTTTACCAGCAATACGTGCTTCACGTTCATGTGGCAAATAATCTCGTTCTAGTTGTTGTCTTGTTTCGTGTAATAAAAATGGATGTCCCCACGGATCATATTCAGGAACATCATCCCATGCAACACGAATAAATTCATATCCTGATTCTTTATTCCAAAACTTACTAACAAGTCCGTTAAGTCCTTTAAGTGGCGTAAACGAACATAACACTTTACCTTGTGTAGTAGCAGTACGTGTAACTACCTCACTAAAAAAAGGATCTGGTGGTTGTTCATCAAACACAGCCAAGTTCAATTTAAAACCTTGTAACTGTCTTACTTCTTGTGTGTAGTTTGCAAATAGCAAATAACTGTAACCACCTGTTATGTGTTTTACTTCTACACCAATAGAGTTAGCACCATCATTACGCATTGTTTCTGTATTAATACAATCACGTGGAATAGCACCAGTACCTAAGTTTTGTTCCATCTTTACATCTTGTGTTCCTAGTAATTCGTTTTGTAAAACAAGTGCAACCTGACTCCAGCCCTCACCAGCAACCATACAAGTAATAGGTTGTTTATATCGGTGACCTTCCCACCAATCAGGATATTGTCCAGTTAAATGCATTGCTGTTTCATAACAAGTGCTTACTGTTTTACCAATCCTGTTAGCCGCAAGTATACCACGTCTATCACTGTCTCCTGTTTTAAAGAATTCAAATTGATGATCAAATGGTCGAAAGTATTTTAGTTGATTATAACGCATATCCTCAGCAATGTCATATACCAATGACTCTAACTGATCACGTAAATTAGTAGGCATCATTGCATACGTTTTAGGTGCAACACTATGTTGATCTAATACGTAACGTAATGCTCTTGACATTAATATGTCAGTACCTAACATGCGTTAAGCCTTGTGTGCTAGTGCACCATCTAAATATTCAATAAGGGTGTGTACTTCTTCTTGTGTAAAATAATAATCAATTTCTGTTTCGCCAGCTCCGTCTTCGTTTAGACGTATTTGAAAATGTACAACGTCTTTTTCAATAAACTTTAGTTTAACATCTAAACTGCTATCTTCTCTGTGTGCAACATTAATAAATTTGTCTTTGCTTTTTAAGTGTATCATTTTTATTCCTCTATAATAGGATATGTTTGCTGGATGTCAGTTAAACATTGTAACGCTTGTGTTAAATGCAATATGTCGTCCGTAGTACAATCCCATGTTTGTGGGTTAGTTAAATCTTTGGGTTTTTTAGTTAATACTGCTTGTAGTCGTTCAGCAGTTAATCTCATGCAATGTTCAATTTGCCCTGGGAAGCGTGTTTTAAACGCTTCCCTATGAGCACCATTTACTTTTTGCATAATCAATGTATCGCGAGTCATACGCTCTTGTTGTGCGTTATGAATCATTCCATCTCTTATATCAGTTTTAGCCATTAGCTTCTAAACCAAGATCCCAAGGATTTTGTTTAGCGGCTTGACTTGTACTAATAAATTCTCTGTCTACCCATGTATCCCATTGATTGCTTTTGTTAACTTTAAAGGCTTGCATCATAGCACGTAAACGTTTACCTTGTGGTGTTAGTGTGCCATCAGCTCTTTGAACAATTTGTTCTCCAGTACGTGGATCAACCCAAATAATCTTTTCAGGACGACTACGTCCAAACTTATCAAGTTTTTCACCAATAGGTCTCTTAGACAATGGTCCAAGTATCTCATAAGTGATTAGTCCATTATTATATTTGCGGAACATACAATGTACTTTTCTGTCTTGTGCTCTTGACTCAAAGTCTGGATGCGGAACAAATGGACTGTAAAATTCATTTTGTAAGTTTGCTCTTGTTGGAATACTTGGATCGCTTTTTGCTGGCTGTTTTAATTCATCAAGAGGAACAAGTTCGCTTTTCTCAACATAAGGATTTTCATCACCAATAAACTTTGGATCTACTTCTAGTCCATTAAGAACATCCATTGCTGTTTGATATTTTAATTTGTTTGCACGACCTTTAAGTGCAAGTACAACGCCTTTGACGTCATATACAAAACGTTCTAGTTCAGTTGCAGTTGGAAAGTCACTCATAAGACCTTCAAGATCAAAGTCAAACTCGCTTGACGGTTGTACCGGTGCGGCTTCTTCGTTTGCTTGTGTTTTTGCTTTTGCTTTTGCTTTTGCTTTGGTAGGTTTTTCTTCTACACCTTCTACAGGTGTATCCCAAGGGTTGGGTGTTTCTTCGCTTCTATTCATAATCATTTCCTTTTCATTTCTATACAGGATTATCTATCCTGTAGTTTATTTAGTACTGTCTAATATCTGTGAATAAATTAGGAGCAGGACTAAATGGGTTTGGTGTTTGTGCTGTAGTGTATGTACCTGCTGGTTGTATCATAGGTATTTCAGAACTGTTAGATTCATCAAATATACCTGACGACACATCATTTGTGTATTGTGCAGTAGGTGGCGTACCAAATCCAAAACTTATACCTGGAGTATTAGTTTGTAATTCTTGTTGCATTGGAACAGTTGGATCCATACCAAAGCCTACTTCTATACCTGGTGTTGTTTCAGTTATAGGCATATCTGCTATAGGAGCAGGCATATCTGGAACAGGAGTAGGAACTGTTGGTGCTACTGGCCCATATAATTCTCCAGCTCTCGGTGGACGGACCACATTTGCTCCACGAAACCTTTCAGTTTGTGTACGTATAGGTCCACGTTCGTATGGTGTTGGTGTAAACGGTTGGTTACTAGTTGGTTCAGCTCCAAATGACTTACCTCCACCGTATCCTCCAGCAGGAGATATACTTGGATTCATAATAAAATTGCCTGCTTGGTTTTGCATAGCAGGAGGCATGTTTGCACCTAAACTAGGTGATGCATTTGATGTAACCTTTCCACCTGACATCCTATCTTACCTAGGTGCGCCAGATGCTCTTTTATTAGGCTTACCACCATTACCTTTAGTAGGTCCACGACCAACGTTAGTATTAGGGTGAAGTCCTTCAAAAGCAGGCTGTGTTTTAGAGGCAGTAAATCTACCACGTGACTCAAGTGCGTCAGTTACCATTTTAGCAAGATAAACTTTATCACTGCTACTTGACTCTTTTGCATTTAAGAAAGCTTCTCTTTTGCTTGGAGTACCTTTGTTACCAGTACGAGGTCCTTGTTTTTGATTGATGTTTTTACTTGTCATTTTGTCCATTTTATGCGTTTCCTTTTGTTGGTCCACGTCCAACATTAATCATTGATGGATTTTTGAAACTTGGCATTGCAGTTGTTCCACCTGGTGTGCGTACTTGATGTCCGCCATTGATGTAATCAGGATCTTTAATCTTGATGTTAGCAGGTAGAGGTCTGCATCCTGGTGTTTCTTTACTGCTTGTGTTTCCTTTAGTAGGACCACGACCGACATTCATTAGTGTGCCGTCATTAGCATAACCAGTGTAATTGTTAACATTTAATTTAGTACTTTCACGGTTAACGCCGTTGCCAGTCATTCCCGCAAAATCTAAATTACTATCTAGTGCTTTATTTTTTCGCATTTACTTTTTTCCTTTTTTAAATGTACGTAGGGTTTTTGCAAACCTTGCTTGTTGCCCTAGCAATCCAGGAGCCTTAGCCGCTTTATTAAGTTTTGCTTTTGGAATGGGCTTACCAGGCTTCGCACCTAGTTTTGCTCTTAACGCACCTGGGCGTTTAATTGCTTTTTTAATGTTTAACTTTGGTTTTTTCTTGTCAGCCATTCTAATCTCCTGTCAATGTATTTAGTCTTCGTTAACACCAGTGAGTTTTGCTAGTGCTTCAGCAAAAGCAACTTGCTTTGCTTCAATAGCTTCTTTACTGTCAGTAACTTCTATTTTAGTAAGACTATTCATGACTTTGTTTAAAATAAGATTGTGATATTTTAAAGTTGTTTGTTTGTCGTTTTGCATACGACATTGCAAGAAGTCAGCAACCAATAGAGATTCGTAATCTAAACCTCCGGTCTGATCATTTAGTGCTTCTAATAAAGATTGAATTGATACCTGATCTCTTGCACCTTTAGGTCTTCCAGCACCAGGTCTAGCACCACCTCGGTTTTCACCAGGCTTGCGTTTTGATTTTCTAGTTGTATCTGTCATGCTATTATTTAGCACGACCAAACGGCTAGGATTAAATACAGTATATTGAAAGGAAATGAAATGATAGAATATACCTGGAGTGCCGCCACAGGCAATGACGTACAACCAATTGTTGATATGGCTGAAGCTAATTTTCAAATAGAAATAGATCAAATTTTTACACCTGAGCCAATAACATATGCACGTAACATTATGTTTGCAGTTGTTAATCAATTTTACCTACCTACAAGCGAATTAATAAGTGTTGCTAAAACACCTGAAGGAAAGTTATTAGCTTATACTTGGGCAAAGAATGGTGACCGAACCGCCTGGAGTGATGACATTATGGTTAGTGTACGTATGGCACACGTAGATTTAGACCTAAGTCCACGTGTAAGAGTACAATTACTAAAAGATATGTTAAGAATATGGGAGAACTTTGCTCATTATGCAGGAACTAGTGTTATATGTTCAACTACTATGCGTGGTGAACGTGATACGTTTTTAAAGTTACATGCTAGATATGGATATGATGTTAGAGGAAGTTATGCTTATAAAAAACTACAATCACAACCAACTGCACCAGTAGAAGGTGCACCAGTTTAATCTTCAAGTGTTGATCTAAGCATCCAACAATGTTTTTTAAGTGATAAAATACGTTCTTGTGCGTAGTTTGCAATCTCGTCATGACCGTCATCTATAGCACAACGATTTAAATGTCCATAGCAATCAATTAAATGTTCTAAGTCTTCGTATACTGCTTCAAGTAATTCCATACCTGTACCAGATAGTTCTTCGTTGGATAAGTGTGAATGATCAACAACATATTCTAAGGAAGAAGGCATAAACGCTTCTAGTGTACGCATTAATTCACCAATAACATCAATTTGACTTTGTAGTTCTTCGTAAATTCCACCAAGTAAATTGTGGAAACTAACAAAGTTGCGTCCAACAATGTTAACATGTGCAACATGACTGCGATAGTACGCTACAAAGTTATCTTTAAACACTTGAGATAATGCTTCTTCTGTGCTTTCTGCTTTTTTGTACTCGTCTTCTTCATATTCGTCTTCTTCAACTTCTACTTCAGCTTCGGCTTGTAACCTAGCTAACATAACCACATTGTTTTCTTCTTCATGTTCCATGTATATACTTACCTTTATTTGTTGTTACTGAATTGTTCGCTTAGAAAGCCAGACAGTTGATCTACTAATCCTGGTTCTTCAGGAAATTGTGTGTAGTACGCATCTAATTCTTGTCTTGTCCAAGGCTGACCAGTTTGTTGGTTTATTTCGCTACCTTTAGCTGGGCCAGTAATTGGAAATTGATATTTGTAATCTGATTCACTTGCACTTGGTACTACCATACCACCTACTGCACTAATAGGACCTAATACCTTACTAGCCATTCCTGGTATAAGTTTATCTAATGCAAATTTTCTACCTATGTTAGCTATTTGTGTAGCTCTTGCTTTGGCTTGTGCTTCAGCGGCTTCATATACAGCTTTACTAGGTGGTATTGCGGCTTGTAAGCCTTTATTAATTAACTGTCCGCCTGCTTTAGCATATGGTGCTACTGCTTTAACTACTGGTGCGCCTGCTTTAACTACTGGTTTACCCATTGCGTATGCTGTTGGTATTCCTGCCGCAGTTCCTACAGTAGGTAAAATATAATCTGTAGCTGTTGAATTTGGATCTGTAGCTGTATCATATAAGTCATATGCACTATATGCTGTTCCAGCTGGTCCAAGTGCTTTTGCACCTACCTTTGCACCGCCTCTAAGAAGATTGCCGAGACCTTTTGCTGAAGATCCAGGCTGGAGTACACTCAATGCAGTAGACGCCGCCCCTGGAGGTATAGCACCACCACTAAAAGTGGCCGCTCCTACTTCAGCTAGTGCTTTAGGAGCAACTGATAGTGCTCCTTTGCCAAATCTAGACAAATCTTTTCCTATTGTTGTTGGTAATAAGTTTGCTCCGCCTCCGGCAACACTTGCAGTAGTTCCTGCTATTGACTTTGTTTTATCCATTGAGGCTTGAGAGGCCGCTTCTTCATTGCTTTTTTCAAACGAAGCTTTGGCAAAATCTAAAACTTCTTGTTCTGTTGCACCATCAGGAGCGGTAATTGTATGTTCTTTTCCGTCTGGAGACGTAATAGTGTATTCAGCCATTAGTTTGTCTCCTTTGGTTTTATTGACCAAGCAGACCCTGGTTTATTAGAATTTTGAACTGCCTCTTTAGTTTTGTTACGAGCAATTGATGGATTTACTAAGTTTTTATATTTTGGTTCTTGACCCATTGATCGTCTATCAATATTAATTTTTCTTTTTATTGAATATACAAAATCATCAATAGCTTCTTTAAATGCAGTTCTAGATGCTTTATTTGATATACGTGTTATTGCTCCAGATGCTTTTGCACCTTCTGTATTTGAAATTTGTCCGCCACCTTTTAAACCTTTAAATGCTTCCATAAAGGCTTTTCCTTTAACTTGATTATATATTCCTACCCAGCTAGCCATATCTGTTCCTTGCAATACAAAAGGTACTGTCAATAACCCTTCTTCATCGCCTATTAAAATTCCTTTTGCAGATTCTGATACATCTTTTTCTCCTAATGTTCCAACCATGCTCTTAAACGCTGGACTAGTTAATAACTCACCTACCAACCGAATTTTATTATCTGCTTCTTCTTCTGAGGCCGCTTGGTTTATTTTAAGCTCAGCAACATTTCCGTATATTGCTTCATCTAACTTTCCTTGGTTTTTAGCTATTCTGGCTTTTTCAGCTTGTACTGCTTTTTGTCGATCAGCAAACTTTTTAATGTCTTCGTCAGGCAATCGAACAGCATAACCTTCCTCGTCATATCCTGCTTTACCAATAGTTGATAATCCTAGTTTACCAGGAGAAGTTTCTATACCAGCAGTAGTTTTACTAGGAGCAGTAATTTTTTCACTGTCTACAATAGTTGTTCCACTAGGTTTATCTACTTTTTTAACTGTAAGATTTTCAGTTTGCAATTTAACTGGAGCGGCTCCGCCTTCCATGTCTGCTGTTCCAGTTGATGAAATAACTTTTGTCTTTGATTCTGCAGGAGATACAGGCCCTGTTGACGTACCAGTACCACCGTTAGGAATAAACTTTCTAATGTCTACACTCTTATACTGTTCCAAGAAGTCTTGTTCCATTTTTGGAGTTAGTGTTACAGGTGAATTCTTTCGGAATTCTGCTAACGCATCCATAACGTTTCCAGCATGTTTTACTTTTAACTGGTTAATCATGTTTAGATTTAATTTAGTTATTGCCGCGTCGTCTCTTAGACGTGTAAATGTTACACCTTCAGGTGCCGCACCGCTTCCGTCAATTGCCATCATTTTATATGTTGTTGTTACACCATCAGCTGACGTTGTAGATTGAGATTTATAAATTTTCTTATCTGAACCTATATAAGGCTCTGCGGTTACTGATGTTGTTGCTTTGGCTCCAGTAACAGGGTTTTTAGCATATTGTGTTATTATATTTTTAGCAAGTATTGGATCTGTAACTTGAGTTCCTGTAGAGTCAAGTACTTTCTTAATTGTTCCGTTAGGATTAAGTGTTACCTGGTATCCTGCGGCCTCAACATAATTTACATCACCTTTTTTACCTGTGCCTGGCATGTACACCATTGAAGCTTTACCAACTTTATTAATTCTATTAACATCTGATTTTAAATATTGTAAACCAGCAACTTGTGTTTCAGACATCACGTTGCCATCAATACCAACAGCACTTCCTGCAACAAGCGATCCGTCGGATCCTTTTTTAGCTCGTCCTGCAAAGTTTCCATTGCTATCTGTTAATGCTACAACAGTTGTACCACCTTGTGCTTTTTTAAACTGTTCGGCAGCCAGGGCTTTTTGTCCAATGGCGCTATAAAATAATCCAAGGAAGAAACTGCCTTCTTCTTTTGTTTCTCCTCTAGGTGCTTTGCCTTCTAAAGCATTGGCAATTACTTTCTTAGCGTTTTTATCTCCATTAGCGGCACCTGCTAGAGTTTTTTCAAGAAGTACTTTATCTCTTTGTTCTGTAACAGAGCTCTTAGTAATGACTTTAATGTTTTCTTTAATAATGTCTTTTTGCTCTGGAGTAAATTTATCGCTGGCTAATAACGTAGCTAACCCGTCTACATTTCTATTGGCTACAGCATTGTCTGTTTCTTTAGTAAGCTGAGCGTTTAATGTATCCTTTGAATCGTCTACTTCAACAATAGCACCTACTTCAGTTCCACCGTCAGCAATATTCTTTGCTTTTAATGCGTCTAGCTCTGCTTGTGTTTTTGGTACTTCAGGAAGTTCGCTATCCACAGTAATTACTTTACTGAGCTCTACTTCTGGACTGTCACTTAAGGCAATTGGAGCGGCTCCACCTTCCATGTCTAATACTTGTCCTGGTGCAACTGGTGTTTGTGTTCCAGTGCCCATTGCAACTGGGGCGGCTCCACCTTCCATGTCAGATACTGCTCCAGGTGATACTGGTGTTTGTGTTGAAGCTGATGTTAAATCAGCCATTGTCATACCTGGACGTATAACTTGTCCATTAGGAGCGTAATAGTTGCCTAGTTCGTCCATTGGATAATTCTGTTGTCGTGCCATAGCATAAGCATCATTATCTGGTACTTGATAGCTTACTGGTTGCATGCCGCCTATTTGAGGAATAGCTGGACCAGGTTGATCTGCTCCTGGTGCTAACATACCACCACCTTGTGGCATCATTTGTTGTGGGCTTACTGCTGGCTGTGGTGCTACCGGCTGTTGTATTACTGGTTGCATGCCGCCTTGCATTGGGCTAACTGCTGGTGTAGGTGCTGTAGGTTGCATTTGACTTGGACGTAAAGTGGCTCCGCCTGCGGCTGTGCTTTCTGCACCTCCAAGTTTAGCTGAACTAATACCTGGCATTGTTGGTTGTGTTAATGGAACATCTGATTTTTCTCGACTCTTTAAGAAGTCAATTGTTTTATCTAAGAAAGACTGTTCTGTAGTATCTGCTTGTCCGTCTACACCTGATGTTGCTGGTGTACTACCAGGAGTTACAGTAGCACCTGCTTCATTAGCGGCTCCTAATGTATCTTGTAATGTTGGTACTGAACCTGGTGCACCAACAGTTGGAGTTAGTGTGCCAGCACCCATTGGAATTGGAGCGGCTCCGCCTTCCATGTTTGGTGTTACTGGCTTTACTGTTGTTGCTGTAGGTGTTAATGGAATTGGAGCGGCTCCGCCTTCCATGTTAGGACTAACAGGACCAATACTAGTAGGAACGCCGGCCGGTACCTTCTCTTCTAGTGTTGTTGTTTGTTCTCCAGTAATTGGATTTGTTTTAATTTTAACTGTTTCTTCAATTTCGTTAGGCTTACTAGTAGTAGATGCACTAATAGCAGTAGCTTCAGCGGCTTGCTGAGCGGCAAGCGTTCTAGCTTGTTGTTCTTTTAATAATCTTTCACGTTCAGCTTTGTTTTTGGCTTCTTCTTCTGCAAGTCTAATTCGTTCTTCTTCATCACGTTCTTGCTGAAGTGTAATAGCTTCCATTTCTGACTGACGTTCTTGTCTATTAGGACCAGTTGGTTGTTGTTGTGGAGCAAAACTCATTTTATAGTTCCTTTCTTAGACAACTCTGTCATCCTATTTTTATTTTCTATCATGTTTTTTTCTACCTCTACATAAACGCAACTTTAGCATTCCAATTTGAACTCTTACCTGAACTATCAACTTGAGAACCTTGTGTTCCTCTAAAGTCAGCTTTATAACTTGCGGCTGGAGTACCAAATATAACACTTGCATATTGATTGTATAATTGTTGAGGAGTCATTGCGGCTGACACACCAGAGCCTGCGGCACCTAATGCTTGTCCTATACCACCTTGACCATAACCTGCTAATTGACTTGCGGCATCCATTCTCTGATTTGCAATGCCTTGTTGTACTTGTGCGGCTGTTTGGAATTGTGCGGCTTGGTTAGCACTTGCTAGTTGTCTATCAGCTAACGCTTGTCTTGCACTTCCTAATGTTCCTGCTCCACCAAACTGTGCGGCTTGGTTAGCTAAGTTTGCTTCGTACTGTGCTTGTCCTGGTGCAAGTGCGGCTTGTATCATTGTTCTTTCATATGCTGGATCAAACGCTTGTTGTAATCCTGTAATACCTGTGCGTAATGCACTTTCGCCTGTGCTACCTAATACTTCTTGTGCTTGTGCGGCTTGTTGTGCTTGATTTTGTGCCGCTTGTAATACACTTGGTGCGTTTACGTTATAAACTTCTGTAGCACCTTCAACTGCACCTTTATACGTTGGTATAATAGTTCCAGTTAAGAATTCTGTGTTTGCTCTAATTGACGCCTTCTGTTCTTCAGACAGAGTAGGAGATGTTGATTGTTGTTGTTGGCTACTACCGCCACCTTTTCCAAAACTCATTTTCTTGTTTTCCTCATTATAATAATATTTATCCTAACTTATCCGAACAGTCTCTTGCGTTCATCTTCTCCAAACATTCCCATTGATTTACCGCCGCCAGTGCCAGCAGTTGATAGTCCTGATGGAGCGGCTCCTGGAGGAGCATATGCTTCTGCAGTTAACATCTCCATTGGTTCTCGTCTACCAAATGGTGTTTCTGGAGCATCTTCTTTGTTAACTCCCCAATAGTATTTTGATTGGATGTCATTGGTTGTTTCGTAGTCTGGACCACTGCTTACTGGATACACACCTTCTTGACCAATGTTTAAAGAACCGTAGCCTTCAATTGGTATTTCTTTAACTGGCGCCATTTGCTGTGCCATGTTTGCCTGGTATTCTTCTTCATCTACTTGAGTACCATCTGGATTAAACATCATTAAACTAGTTAATGCACTTACATCTCCTGAACCGCCTAACATTTTAAGCAAGTCTGCTTCATCTGGAGTAATGTGTGCTAATATGCTATCTTCGCCACCCATACCTTGAAGCATTTGTGCATACGCTTTAATACTGTCTCCTGAATCATCTTTTTTATCTTCTTCTTCATCAAGACCAGTGTCAATATCTATTTCTTCTAAAAATACACCTACGGGTGCTTTATAATCATCATTGTCTTTTGCCATGGATAGCTGTGTCCTTTTTAAGTTTAAACTTATTTATATAAAATAAGTTGCGGGTTATTCTTTAATTACTTGAACTGTAATTCCACGTAGTCCTACTTCACTCTGATTAACTTGTAATTGTGATGCTGATGTATTATAAACACGCCATGCTACTTCCAATCTATACAAGTAATATCCTGGTGGTGGTGTATCTAGCACACCTGAGAATACTGTATCAATACCATTGCCACTACCTCCTGGGTCAATAATACCCGTCGGCGAGCCAAGTCCTGTAACTAATATTTGTTTTTGTGCAATAGTCTGATCAAAGGAAAACAACACGTCATCTTCTTTACCACTTCTACTTGCACCATCAAAAAATTCAAAACTGTTGTATCTGTTGATTGCAACTGTGTATTCAACGTCTGCTGGAGTACCTGGTGAGTGTACATAATATGCTAAGTTGCTAATTTGTGCTGATATGAACACTTGATCTTGTGCGCCTTGTACTGTGGCTCTTCCTAAACAGTCTGTAGACATAAAGTCTGTATCTCGAGGTAAGCCAGTTGTTGGATTGTTAATAGGCTGGTTAGTACTGGAAAATGTAATATTACCTCCAGTGCCAGGACCAGGATTGGCTTCTGCGTTTGTAAACTGAACTGTTACATCTGTTGTAGTACATGCTACAACACCAGGACCAAAGTATGTTCTATTATAATCAGTTGGTGTTACACCAAACACTCTAACGTTGTTACCATTTCTAAAAGGTGGTGTTGGCTGTGCCGCACCAAAAACAAAGTTGTATGTAAAACTATCAATTTGTGTACAACTTGCTAGTGCAATAGGTGCAACGTATAACTGTGGCGGTGTTTCTATGTTAAACTCTACAGGACCAGCAACAGGACCAACATTTGCAACGCTTAGTGTAATTGTAAATGTGGTTGTGTTAATGCTAACTGTTTGTGCTGACGCACCAATGTTTAATCCAGTAACGTTATAGGTTGTAGCTGGAATATCAAATAATGAAATGTCTGTTACAACAATGTCAAAGGATCCATCAGCACCTTTTGCTTCTAATGCTATTGGAGTTGTAACATAGGGTGTTCTACCATTGCCAGTTAACCATGCTTGATCACTAAATGAACGTCCAGCAAAGTTTTGTCCTAATCCACTAGGTCCACTGAGCAAATAGTTAACACCATCAATAACACCTTGTGGATCTCCGGTGGTTACAGGAAATTGTGCCATTAGCGGTCATCTTCCGTTTGCGTGTACTGCCAGCTTGTTGCACTACAATGCCAAATGTTGTAAATGCTACTGTTTGAGATTTCTATTGTGTTAACACGATATGCATTATTACTAAACTGACACCAAGGTGAGTCTGTGTTTGTTGCCATTGTAACTGCTGTGCTTTGCTGTGGTGTTTGTCCAACACTATTGGCACCTTCAAGTTGTATGCCAATGCTACCGCTCAAGTTTGTACTTACTGTGCCTTGTACAGTTGCAGTTGCACTAGATACTGTTAAAAATTTAACAGTTGTTGTTGTACAATCACTAACAGTTTGTATGCCATTAAAAGATATATTGTCTGTGCCAGCAACTACGATGGT
>Ga0181380_1000336_pt1 | contig 21405 bp, 8 predicted proteins | sample 3SPOviralmetaG_FD_130116 | JGI IMG/M metagenome (GOLD analysis project Ga0181380, IMG submission 130116) | Marine viral communities from the oligotrophic San Pedro Time Series (SPOT) site, San Pedro Channel, CA, USA - 3 SPOT_SRF_2009-08-19 | ecosystem: Environmental > Aquatic > Marine > Strait... | reverse complement strand
TCACCTTTTAATATATACTTGTCATCTACAAATCTTATAAAGTGATGCTGATCTAAATATTCATTACCTTGTTGTCTCTTATAATCTACTTCAAATAAAAATTCTAAGCCACGCACTTTACCTACATTAGCGCCGTCTGACCATGATTCTTCTGTACCATCATAAAACGTACTAGCTCTGTTTTCATAACCAAATCTAGCTATTTTACGTATACCTAACGCTAAGTTGTAATCGTACGGTGTTTCTACCGTTACAGTTTCTAAGCCGTTAGTTACAGAGAACACATCTATATCTGATATAGAGTTACCACCATTAGCTGCAGCATAAAACGTAGCAAACTTAAAATATTTTTTAAAGTTTTGTGAGCAACACTCTTTCGGCGTAGCGCAAGCAACCAATGCTATACACATTATTACTATTAGTTTTTTCATTTTTTAAGTTTGTTTTTTATTTTATTTTTTATCTTTGAGTTAGATTTTTTCTTTGCTTTTATTTCACCTCTTAAAGCTTTTATTTCAGTATTTTCTACACCAACATCCCAAGTGTTCCAACCCATCATTAAAGCAAGTCTTTGCCAGTTTTCATTTTCTTCGTTTAAAGCTTGACTTGCATTGTTTATCTTACTAATAGCTCTACCTAAAGGAACGTTTGTAAAAGCCTCAACACCTTGAGCTATAGCTGGTACAGCTGGATTTTTGTAAGTAATACCCATCTCGCTCATTACGTCTTTATTAAATTTTCTAGTTTGAGTGGCAGAATATAACTTTCTCATTTTAGAACCAATAGGCGGTGATATATTTGCAAATTGCAACACCGTGTAAGCGTGATCTGCTTTGTAATCTTTTTGATCTTGCTTGTAAAATTCTAAAGCTATATTTTTAGCAGTTGCAAGAATAGCTCCGTATATACCAGTACCTCTCAATAAAGAGTCAATTACAGTGTTAACTAGTCTTTCTTTTTTCTGATCTGCTTTTAATTGATCTTTTTCGTCTTCATCATCATTATATAATAAAGCAAACATAGCTGACTGTAAGCTAGCAAATATTATATTTTGTATAGCTCCGTAGTAAACTATTTTACTAACATTTGTTTTCCAATCACCTCTACCTTTTATTAAGTCAATACCAGCCTTTTTCATTATTCTAGCATATTGCATTGGTGTGTTTTGAAAAGCTAGTATAAATCTACCTAATATACTTGCTTGTTGTCTTGATATTAAAGATGGATCAGACGATTGCTGTGATACGTTAGCAACATCTTGCAAGTCAGCAAAAGCTTTTTTTTCTGCAATTTTAATTTCTTCATCAGTAAAAACATCTCCTTCATTTTTATAATCAAATAAATTATCTTTATAATCATATAAATAAGACTCGAGTCTATTTCTGTAAAAACTAGCACCACCAACAGCAATAGCAAAACTATCAGCAATTTGTGTAGGTGCAAAACCTAATTTAAGCATGTATGCTAAAGCTGCTTTTGCTTTGTTTTTCTTATTAGCAACAGCGTTTGCTAATGCAGCTTCGTTAACATCTGTTTTTAAACCTGAACGTCTTTGTTTTAAAAAGTCAGAATTAAATATCATAGAAAAATCAGACCAAAATTGTTTTTGATTTGCAAAAGCCATAGCAGCTTTAACAGGGTTGTTATCACCCCAGTTTACAAAGTTTACAGCTGATATAGTTTGTAGCAAGGCAGATCTCATGTTAAGAAACATTATAGCGCCTACGGAATTACTAATCCACGTTGTCCATCTGTTAACTTGAGCGTCAGAGCTTCCAGAACTTTTGTTTTTACCAGTTTTCATTCTGTACAACATGTTTTCCAATGCGTCTCTATAATCAGTACCGTATATAGCTTCAATTTTGTTTAAATTTTCTTTTGAAAAAACTATTTCAACATTTTCATTAAACTCTTGCAAATATTCTGATCTACCAATTTTATTTACAGCGTTGTCTAAATCAGCAACAATACTTTCAGCTGTCCAGTCTTCACTAGGCTCTACATAACCTTCTTTTCTTTTTGATATTAAACTTAAACTACTAGCAAAAGCAGTTAAACCAGGATCTTTAGCAACTAAATTTACTAACATTGCATTGTCTCTTTTAGAAATACCAGGAACTTCAAACCCAGCATTGTTCCAAAGATAAACTCTTATAGCCGCGTCATAAGAAAAGCTAGAACCTTCTATCTGTTTGCTTAGCATTTTTTTAACTTCAGGAAATTTTTTTAATAAATCTCTATAATCATTAGCTACAGCTTGCCTAGCAGAGTTTAACTCTCTAATACCTTGCTGGTATGGTTTTAATACACCTTGTTCAAAGAATTTTATTTGAGCCTCTCCTTTTTTACCTCTAGCATTAGCTATAGTATACATTAAGCCCATAAAATCTTCTGCGCCAGGTGGTATGTATAATTTTGATTTACCTTTACCAGCACCTCTTGTTCTTGCTGCGGCTGTAGAAAAAACTTTTTCTCTACCAACACCTTTGTTTTGCTCAATTATTTCGTTAATATCACCTCTTAAATTTTTACTAAACTTTACTTTAGCTTGTTGCACTTTTGACTTAACATCAAACTGATCTAACATGTTTTTAACAGCTTGTACATTTTGCAAGGCATCATCAGCAAAGTAAAAATCATTATAACCTTCACCAACTTTATTAGCGATCCATAATGCTTTTGCTTCTGATGTAGAGTTTGCTAAACCAGTAATATTTTTTAACGGTATATTTAAGCCATTAGCTTTTAAAAATGCAAATATAGCTGGTGCAGATTCAGCAGGTCTAGCAGTTAGTACAAACATATCGTTGTTTCCAAACTTACTTTGTAACTTTAAAGCTTTGTTAAACAAAGGTGCTGTTTTACCATCTACAACTTTGTTAAACTCACTAAAATCAAATTTATAACCTAAGTCTTGCATGTCTTGATAACTACTAGCATATTGCTCTGGAGTTAATGTACCAACATCACCGTTTGGTTTTGTAAATTTAACTAAAGACTTGCTAGTTGCAAGCGTGTCGTCAAAATCTAAAACAGTAATACCTTTAGTAGGTCTATTTGATCTTGAAAATAACATAGCTTTTTCTATTACTAAATCATTTTTAAACTTTTCAGCTTTTATTCTAGTAAACTCTTCACCTATTATTTCATTTGTTTTTATATCTCTTATAGGTACTAAGTTTTTAGCTCCATTAGTTAAAAAATTATAATACCTTACCCATGAAGGATCATTATCAAAATCATAATCTGTAGTCATGTTACTTTGTAGTCCAGCCATTTTTATAACACCATCCATACTTTTAGGTATTATAGCTACAGTATAGTTTTTGTAAAATTCATTAGAATTTTTTACACCACCTTGGTTTTTATATACGTCTATAATTTTCATAGCCATATAGTTTGCTGGTATCATGTGCTCATACTCTAGCTTTTGGCCTCTTTGTTTTACAGGAACTTGTAAAGCGCCTTCGGCTACATATTGAAAATTAGCAGCTCTTCTAAGCGGTGCGTTCATGCTAGATAAATTACTAATCATAAACATAGCTATATCTACATCATCATGAGCATCGCTTTTAACTAAAAAGTCCATCATTGTATTAATAATGTTTCTAGCTTCTTGAGCTTCTGCAAATCTACCAACAAAGTCCATGTCTTTTAACGCGGCAGTGCTACTTTGTCCTTTTAATTTTGCGTTTGCAGATTTCCATATAGCTGGCGTCATGCCTTCAATTTGCATTATACCATAAGTTTCAAAATCAGAAACGTTATCAAATACTTGATTTCTAGGCGTGCCTTTTACAAAGCTATTGTTTTCAATAACAAAGCCATCTTCATCAACTTTAAACTTACCTCTACCTATTTTTGAATTACCCGCGTACATAGGTTTTAATATAGCCATTATTCTTGCAACCTCTTGTAAAGATTTACCTTGCTTTAACAAATGATTACCATATTCAGAAACACCTCTTCTAGCTTTATTAATACTGTTTATATTGTCATAAAAAGACGCTGCAGAAGGTCTTTTGCCATCAATTTTAATATTAAGCATTTTAACAATGCTATTAGACTCTTGATCTAAACCTTCAACTAAAAACTCTGTCCAAGTTTTTGTAGGCTCTGTTTTGTTGTTTATTAAAGCTGGTGTATATTGTTTTAATAACCTTGAAATATCTTTTGCTATTTTACCTAATTCAGAAGCTGATATGTAATCGCTGTACGTGTCTACTAATACTTTTTTAATTTCTTTGTCACTAGTAACATCTACCAATGCTGGATTTAATTTTGAGCTTGTTTCAGATATTCTATCAAAAAACACAACTTGTTTTTCAACTGATAAATCTCTTAAGCTTTTGCTAAACAACGGTTCTGCTTTACCATCTTCTAATATTGACAAAGCTTGTATAGGCGCGCCTTCCTCTATTAGTTGTTCTCTAACGGCTTGATTAACCATCATTCGCTCTGTCTCTGCAATTATACCTCTAATTTTTGAGCTTGTATTAGTGTCTTTTTTATATAAATTAGGCTTGTCTCTTTCTGTTATACCAAAAACTTCTAAAACTTTATCAGTACCTGGATTTTGTATTTTCTTTTGTATTTCTAAATTAACAGGTCTTTTTGCCTTTGTTACAACCTCACCTTCTTTTAATTTTGATATTTCACTTTTAGTGTAAAAAACATCTTCTAGTGTTTGTCTATCTGTCATTAAAACCGATGTAACACCTGTAGATTTGTTTTTACTATTATAACCTTGTGGTAATAATGTAAACAATAAGTCTGCATTTTTATTAATAAAGAACTGTGCGTTTTTAACATCAGGTTTTGACAAATTACCAGGCTTTGGCTTTACACCAAACATTTCTTGTACATCACTTAACACAACATTTTTTAAATTTTTAAATGTTTTACCTGTAAGGTCTTTACCTTTCATTAATTGCTTAATCTTTTTGTTTATTGCAATACCTTCTTTACCAAACCTTTCGTATATCTTTATTTGTTTACCTGTGTCTGTGTCTGTTTTTGTATTAGTGTCTGGAGCACCTCGGCGTTTAAGCTCTTGTTTTAAATCATATTCTTTTTTAGCCTTATCAATAATACCAGGTCTTTTTTTGCTTATATGAAATCCTATCCAACCAGATAAATTATCATTAACTTTAGGATTAAAGTTTGTTACAGCTGTTTGTAATTGCTCTTTTACAGCTTGTATAAAATCAGCCATAGGCATGTCATACACGTTGTTACCTTCAAGACCTTTTCTTATAACAGCGTTTAAAGTTGTATCTTGTGACGTTAACAACATAAAAGCATCGGTATTACCACCTCTATCGTACTCTTCTTTAGTCATTGTTGGTGGCGCAATGTCATTTATCTTTTGCTCAGTTGATTTTGAATAAGCAACATTACCAACACCTTTTTTAGCTTTAGCTCTATCCTCTTTTGCCATTTGTTTTACAGCATCAAGTTGTGAAAAACTTTCTATTTCACTGTCTTTTTCAATTGTAGCTCCTTTTTTAATAACTTGTTGTTGAGCTTTAGTTAACTTACCTTTTTTTATACTTTTATTATAGTCTTTTATAAAATTATAAACATCTCTACCAGTGTTAAATTTAATCTTAGCAAAACCTAAATTTTGAAAAATTCTTCTAAAAACATCTCCTATTTTAGTAAAAGCATTTTCTTCAAATTTAATATCACCACTAGCTATAGCATCTGAAAACAATGTTAACACTTCTTGAGCTTCTTGTGATTTTAATACTTTATCGTCCCTTGTATACTGCTCTAATCTTTTCTCAAATTGAGTTCCTTTAATTTTGTCGTTTTCTTGCATAAAACCAAGTAAAGCACCACCAATAGCAATTGAAGTTTCTTCGTTTGCAAAAGTTGTTTCTAAAACTTTGTGTAAAAATTCGTGAGCAGCAACATTTACAGCTCCTTGTTCTTTTGCAACGTCTTTGTTTATAACAAATTTATTATCTACAAAAAACCCTTGTTGCGTGCCAGCTTTTTCACCATACTTTTCAACAGCTTCTTTACTGCTAAGAACTTCCATATCAGTGTTAAATTCTTCTGCTAGTCCTTCAACATTTTTAATTGTCTTGTCAAATAATTCATCTTGTTTTTGAATTATTGTGCTATTTTTGATTTTTTCATCAATAACTTTTATTTGCTCATCAATATTACCAACTAAGTTTTTGTCTTTACCTTTTTTTAATTTTATTAATTCGTTTTTTTGCATTAACAAATCAATCTGTTCATTAGTAACATTTTCTGGCGCTAAATTTATTGCATTAACAATACTTTGGCCATACTCTTGAGTTTTATACGTTTGAGTTAAAAGCTGCTCAAGTTTTTCTTTTGTTTTAGCATTTAAATTTTTTCTTTGCAACTTCTTTTGTATAACAAGAATATCACCATTTATAGAGTTCATGATGTTTTTAGCATTAGTCTTGTACTGGTTGTAAACATCGTTTTTTACAGAATCAAAATCTTTTTTAGCACCGACAGTACCAACACTACCAGATAATAATACTGTAGCAGCTATAGTTTCTTTAATTACTTTTATATCAGTAAACTCTGGAGCATGGCTAACACCAAAAGCTATTTTAGCTAGATCGCCAGCACCAAGCTCAATTAATTCTTCACCAATTTCTTTACCAATATTTATATTTAAATTACCGGCAGCTTTTAACAAGCCTTGTTTTGTTGTAGCTGTTTTTAAACTACCTGCAAATTTGTTTAATATATTTTTACCAACTGTGCTACCTAAAAAATCTTTATCAGGCATTATTCTTTGAATAAAACCTGTGGCTAAAGAAACAGTGTTAGCATATGCAGACGCTTGAGGGTCTGATAAACCTAAACCTTGACCTCCATAGTAATTGTCTAAAACAGTCATGCGGTACGTAGTTTCCATCATAGATAAATTACGCATTGCAGCTGGCGACTTACCACCACCAAAAGCTCTATGTGCTAAGCTTTGTAAATTAGCAAGTCCACTTATAGGGCCTTTAAACCTTGTTAAAGCAGCAGGTGCTGTTCTACCACCTGACATCATTATACCTAGCATAAATGGTAAAGTTTTAGCTATAGATTTGCTAGCAGATCTACCGTTTATTGTAAAGTTACCATCTTTATCAACAAGATCAGCGCCAAAATCAGAAGTACCTAACCAATTATATTTATCAGTGTTTTTGTAAGCAATATTAATAGCATCTTTAAAAGAGTAATCACTTTCTTTATCAAAACCACCACCCATAGCCAATGTGTTGTAACCAAATAAACCAAATCCAATTGTAGCGTCTTTTATTGTTCTTATACTTTCTTGTACAAATGTTCCAACCGCATCACCACCAACAGCTAGCGGCGCGTTAATAAAATCTTTTTTAACATGTTTATTAACCCACTCATTGTATTTATCTAAGTTTTTAAAATTACTGTCAAACAAACCAGTTGTAACGTTATAAGATAAATCACTAAAAACTGTTTTAGCTCTTTCTGAAGCTTGATCTCTTATATCGTCAATTCTTTGCGCGTCTGCTTTTAATTTTTCAGATCTTCCAACTAACAAGTCGTAAGCTTCTTTAGTTTTTTCTTCTTCAGGAAGTTTATTAAAAAGTGCTATGTCTTGCTCTAGTTGATCTTGAGTTTGTTGAAACTCAGCTCTACCAACGTTACCTAATAAAGATCTTATTTCATCAAACTCTTCATTTAAAACAACTCCTTTAGCTACGTTTATAACTTCATTTTTTGTTTTTGTATCTACAGCATCGCTAACACCAAAAGTGAACGTATCGCTTCCTTCTTCACTTTGTAATCTAGCCTTTAACTTAGGATCAGAAAATACAATATTTTCTAGTTCTTTTTGTATGCGAGGTGTTATTTCAGCTTTTTCTTCGTCGTTTTGAAAACGAGAATAAAATTTACTGTCGTGCATAGTCATTAACTCTTCTACAGCTGTATTAACTTTTTCCCTTTCTTCTCTTGCTGATTGAATTTGTTTTGAGTTTGACGCCTCGTACTCATCAATAGCTTTATCTATTTCTTCTTCAGTGCCACCTCTATTATTAATACGACTTATTATATTGTCAATTTCTTTGTCGTATATATCTAGCTTTTCTTGATTTTTTTCGTTTAACTTTTGACCTTTTGGTTTTTCATTTTCAGTTACTAAAGCATCAATTTTACTTTGTGCTTCTGCACCTTTTTTAGTAGCTAATCCACCTGCTTGTTTTTTTTCTTTTTCTAACTCACCAACGCTTTTTGCACCTGCAACTGCAGTTTTAAGATCTAAATCTACAGCTTTAACATCTACCTCAGAATACTCTTCTGTTTCAATAAAATTTGGAGGCAATGTACTATCTTGCACGCCAGGAATATCTTGAAAATAATTTCCAAGATCTCCTAACAGCTCATCATTTTTATTTGAACTCCAAGTTTCTTTTTCAGCCATGTATTACTTCTTGTATTTACGTGTTGTTTTTGTAGTTACTTCGTCTTTTGCAGCGTCCGTTTGTTCATATGTAGTAAGTATATCTTGTTTACTAACAGTTTTTCCACCACCTTTAACAACAAGACCATTTTGTCTAAGCCATCTTTGAGTATCTTCAATACTATCAGCACCTCCATTTAACTCCATAAATTTATCAATACTTTCGTACATTACAAAACCTCCTTTTGGTTTTGGATAATAAAAACCAAAGTGACCTTGAATACCTACGTTAGGTGCAGATTTTTTAACAGCATCTTCTATTTCTCTAACTTTAGCAGAGCTAGCTTCTAATAAATCACCTTGCTCTCCGCCAGGCACTTGTAATTGAACTTTACCTCCAACTGTTTTTCTAGTTGTAACCGAAGTGTAATTATCTTTATCTTTTTCCGCTTGCTCGTCATCTTTTTTCTTCTTTAAAGCTGCTAAGTATTTTGTGTTTTTGTTTTCAATAGAGTTATAAAGCTTGTCTTTAAATATTGTTTTAGACGCTTCTAAATTAAAGTTTTCATTATCAGGGTTAGTAACAACATCTATAAAGTTTACTAGCTCATCTGGGTCTATTGTACCATCATCATCACCTAAAGCCATAGCAATTTCTTTATTAACAGTTGGATCTGCTTCTAGCATTGAACCAAAACTTTGACCCATTACATCATCAGCAATAGCAGCTTTAAATCCGGCGTCATCTAACTTATCTATTCCTTGTGCTATTTCATTTTGAGCAGAAATACCACTGTGTTGACCTTTTTCAACTTTACCAAGAAGTTTAGCCATCATAGTAGTTGTTTCATAATGTCTTGGCTCGTAAAGCTTGACGTACTCTGCTTGAGTCATTTCAACCGGCTCACCTTTTGTATTTTGAAATTTAAATATTGGTTCACCTTTTTCATTTTCACCATATTCATATTCTTGCGACTGTATTTTACTTATAGCATGTAAATTTTCTTTACCAATACCTTTAGATTGTTCGTTGTTGTCAATTTTTGTAGCGTAATCAAGTCTAGTAGCTTTATGATCTTGTACAAAAATAGAATGCGCTTGAACTTGTCTTAAAACGTCTAGTCTTGTTTTTTCATCACCGTTTTGTACAGCTGTAGCATAAGCATCTTGCAAGCCTTGCATTTTAGAAAATGTAGCGTCATAAATGCCTTTGCCTAAAGAACCTGAGTTTAATATAACTTCTTCTGCATCTTTTTTTACTTTGTCATTTAATTCTTTTCTTCTAGTTTTTTCTGCTTCTACTTTTTCTCCAAAAGCTTTTTGCATTTCATTACCTTTTTCAGTAATTTTATCAAGACCAGAAAGATCTGCCGGCATTGCAGCCTTACCCATAGCTGCTGCTCCTTTTACTAGTGTTACGTCTGCTGTTGTTTTTGCCATATTATTATACTATTAATTTACCGTTTTCGTCGTACTTTAATTCACTATCAGGCTTGTTATCCTCAGCCATTCTTGCGCTTGCCTGTGCATTTAGCTGGGCTTGCTTAAACAAATCAAGTCTTCCGTCATTGCCATCAACACCTCCTAAAGCTTTCAACGGTTGCAATGATTTTGCTCCAGCTATATTCATAGCCATATCTGCGCCTGCACTAGCTATATCACCAACTGCACTCATCTGATCTTTAGTTGCTTGCCTTCTAGCTGCATCTGCAGCGGCTGCTCTTTGTTGTGACATACCAAACAGTGTAGATGTTTTTTGATATTCTAAACCTCTACCAGCCTCAGCGCCTGCAACTCTTGCTTTTTGTGCTATTAACTCGCCTTGACCAGATAGTTGTTGATTTTTAGCAGCTTGTTGTGCAGCGGCTTTTTGATTTGAAGCTTCTTGCATACCAATACTTGCAGATGCTTTTTGTAAGTTTAACTGCCCTTGGTTTGAAAGTGTTTGTGCTAAAGCTGCAATACCACTACCGCCCGCAGCGCTGCCTAAGCTATCCATAATATTAGCTTGGCTTTGTTGAAACTGTTGAGCTTGAAACTCTGCTTGTTGCGTATTAACTTTTAAATCCTCCATAGTATTTTCCATGTTTGCATAAGGATTTTTAAAACCAGCCGCTAAGTTGCTAGTATCTAAGTTTTCATATTCACCTTTCATTTTATCAAACTCAGCTTTAGCAGCTCTTTGCTCGTTAATTCTACCTCTACGACCAGCTAAAGACATACCTAACTTAGCAATACCTCCTGCTGCCGCTATACCACCAGCTACTATTGCTCCTGTTACTAAGAATGCCATGTTTTATTTGTTTTTGTTAATATACTGTTCATATTCTTTATAATTTTTTGAAACTATTTCAGCTTCTAATTCGTCTAAATCTTGTGTGTTAGCTGGGTTTTTATGCACGTTTACAAATATACTTTCTTCATTTGCATATATAACCCTTTTAACGCCTGGTGTTGAAATTACATAACAAGGCGCTATATAATCTTCTGTAGAATCTTCTGTTGCTACTGTAATATGGCCAGTTAATAAAAACCATACATGTAAATGATTGTGTATTGCACCTACAACTACAGAGTCTTGCTTCATTGTCATTTGCCTAACGTATATACCGTCTGCAAATGTGTGTTTTAATGGAAACTTTTGTGATCTTACTATATCACCTTTGTTTCCTATAATATTTTTTTCATCAACATTATCTAATAATGTTTTTTCTAACTCTAATATTTTACTTCTAGAGCTTATTTCGTTTTTTATCATATAATATAACTTAAGTATATATTATAGTTACACTTTTTGCTATTTATTTACTACTTTCAAATACTTCAGAGCTAACAGCGAATAATTCAATTTTGTCTTTACTATCATTTACAAGCTTAACTCTAGCATAATAACCTAACACACCGCTAATATTTGCTCTATTGTCTTTTGAAAACATTATAAAATCTGTTGTAGCAGGAGGCGCTTGCCCTACAGGTTGATCTATGGTTAACGTGTTGTTATTTATGCTTGTTATAGGGCCAATTAATAATATATTATCTATGTCATTTGTGTTGTATTGATTACCCTGCACTCCTTGTACGTTAGTAGGCACATACCAAGCAAGATCACCTACTTGTACAGAAACGTTTATATCTTGACTAAATCCTATTGTTATTAATGGCATATTATTCTATTGTTAAAATTTTATCTAGTTCAAATACTAAATTTATGTTATTACTACCAAAAGAGCTTATTGTAACATCACCAGTTAAAGTACCAGTTCTACTAGCTTTTCCAAATTTTAATGTCTGTCCGTTTTCAGGTATAAAAGCCGTGCTTACAGTTATAGTATTGCTACTTATGTTTGTTACAGTAGTAGTTGTAGCATCACTAACCCCTACACCAGTTACAGTGCTAACATCGTCTTTTATACCATTAACACTTGTAAGATCAAATACAGATAAAGAAGATGTGCCATTAGCATCAGTGTCGTTTATAGTTGTTGAAACCTCATCTAAAGTTATTTTAAAGTTAGAAACACTAAAGTTAGTGTTGTTAAATATTTTAGAAGCTACAGGGCCATAACCTCTAAAAGTTAAAACTCTATCAGCAACAAAAGTATTAGGGCTGTTTGCTAAAGTTACAGTTCCACCTGGGTGATCAACTAATATAGGATTGTTAGCGTCTGTGGTATCAACAATTTTTGCAATATCATAAACTGGAAACGCAACAGATGATTTTCCAGCATTGTAATAACCTTTATTAATAGCTGTTATTGTTGTTGGATAACCACCATCTCTAGAAGAGATACCAGTCCCTATTACTTCCATACCAACAGAAAGTCCTGAAATATCTGTTAATTCTAAATCTGTTCCACTACCAGTTGTTGCTGTAGTTTTTGAAGTTTCAAAATAAAAATCATTTTGATCAGGTTGTTTAGCTATTTCAAAAGCATGTGAGCTTAAAGACAAAGGCCAAGATATTGATAGCGTTTTACTAGATACTTCTCCAGTCCTAGTGTCTGCACCTTTAACAATATAGCTAGCAGCATAAGTGCCATAACGTTGATCACCTTCGTCTTCTTGAGCTGACAAATGTAAAAATGTTATTGAAGTATCTATTAGTTGTTCTATTTGAGCAAAAATATAAGAACCTTTACCCATTGAATCACTAAGCTTTGTATCGTAATGCATTTCAGGGTAAATAGTAAAAATATATTTATCATCATCTGTCACGGCTGGAAAACTTACAACGTTGCTATACACACCGCTACTATCAAGCGTTACTGGTTTTAATCTAGTTGTTGTAGCTGAAAAAGCAGGAGCAGGTCTAGTTTCTGTATCTGAGTTTTGTATAATAGTGTTTTCAGGGAAATTATAATAATGATTATCTTCATTAGTTATAGTAATACTAAAAACAGCTCCAGGATCACCTTTTATAATATATTCTCTTGATTGCACACCAGCATCAATAGCAGCTTGGTTTATTATAATTTCTTTTATCTCTTTCATATTTATTTATTTTAACAAGAAGGTAGACCCGTTGAAGGATCACTACTGCAGCAAGAACCATCATCAATTGTAGCTAATGGATCATAATTATCAGCCGCTGGATTCGTACAACCTATATAGATACAAGAACCATCGTCAACATTAGCCCCAGCAAAATAATTAACTGCATTAGGGTCAGTACATCCAAATACATATGGCACACAAGAACCATCATTACATTGAGCTGTAGGATCGTAGTTTTGAGCCGTAGGATCTGTACAACCATAAGTAACATTACAGGCCGCGTGTGTACTGTTTGTTTGTAAAAATGTTCCTGGGTTTACATTACTTGGTACTGTACCGGATGGTATTGGGTCATTTATAACCAAAGCACATGGAGAAAAAGTGTAAGTGTAGCTACCGTCAGGGTTAGCTGTTTGATAATAATAATTAGTTCCGTTTCCACTTGGTCCTCCAAAAGGCGTTCCTGACACATTAAACCACTGAAGATAATCTGGGTTTGGTATTGTATTACAAGGGTAGTGTATACCACCTGGTTGACATGGCGCAGGTAAAGGCTGTGGAACACCATAAATACTATGCGTTGGGCAAGGCCCAAGAGGGCAAGGGTCTAAATATTCCTGAGTATCTTGATATTCTTGTTCATACATTCCGTAAGTACCGAAGTTGTATTGATAAGCGGCACAAAGATGTTCTGTACCAAAAGCCATTAATAATGGGTAGTTTGCTAAAAGATAAGCTTCACCATAATTTTGACAACCTAAACAAGGGTCTACCACTGCCCAGTCATTTGTATATGGCACGCAACTTCCATTATTAAAACAAGCTAGCGGATCGTAGTTAGACATTGTAGGATCTGTACAGCCACCGACAAAACAACAACTACCATCGTCAGTATTTGCCGTTGCATCATAATTTGTAGCGCTAGGATCAATACAACCTAAAACTATTGGAGTACATGTCCCATCATCGATTGTGGCTAATGGATCGTAATTAAACATTGTTGGATCAGTACAACCGTAAACATCATAAGTACAACCTTGTAAAAAAGAAGCGCAAGGATCATAATTGTTCGCTGTATTGTCTGTACAACCAAAATAAGGCGCGGTACAACTACCATCGTCTACAGTTGCTAACGGGTCGTAATTACAAACGACATAACCATCATTAGGATCACATTTACCACTACTTCCTGGAACTATACCTGGCGTTATACAATTACCGTAAATATCTGGAAAAAATGGTGCCCCAGCAACTAACCCAGTTGGTGATATACTTATAACACCAGCGGCTGTACAACCAGCAACCACCGCAGTGGTACAACTTCCATCATCGCAAATTGCTAACGGATCATATTCTACAAAGTTAGGATCTGTGCAACCAGGAGTTCCATTACAAGTAGGACAGTTATTTGTAGCTACAACAGGGTCAGTATAAGCACCTGTTCCATCATAAACGGTTATTATTCCACCTGTTGGACTTACGTAATCACAATTATAAGTAGGATCAAAAGTACAACTTCCATCATCAATTACAGCTAGCGGATCGTAATTATTAGCCTTGTCATCTGTGCAGCCAGACACAGGGTATGTACAAGAACCATCATCAACGTTTGCTAATGGATCATAATTTAAAGCAGTTGAATCTGTACAGCCATAAGCGGGTGGTGGAACCGATGCTGCTCTTCCAATACCTTGAAAAGAAAACTCTGATGTTTTAATATCAGCATTAGTTGTTAGTGTGTTACCTTTTATATAATTAAACCACTTACCTTCTTTTTCTATAAATTCATTAATATGTCCTTGTTGCTTATTTGTAACTATACTGTCTACAAACCAACCTTGTTTTGAAACTAACCTATCATAACCTTCAAATTCATTTGAAAAAATACTTGGAGGTACAAACTCCATTGTTATTTTTGATTTACTACCTTCGTAGTTTAAAGTCTGATAATTTTTAACACTACTAGGTTCTGTGTTTAATAAAACATCTATTGACGAGTCAGTAAAATCACCATAAAAAGTATTTCTATCTACAGACTCATCGTGGTGCACATATAAATAACCTTTTCTAAAAGTGTAGTAGTTATTGCTCATGCTTATACCTTGTTCAGGAGTGAAAGATTTAAAACTAACCCAACCTTTAACATTTTCATTATAAGTTAAAGTTTTTGGCTCGTTGTTGTAAATTACATTTGCTTCTCTTAAAGTTAAGTTGTAATCACCTTTATCGCTATCAAAAGTACCTACAATTTTAGGATAATTTTGTAAATTATCACCAAACCAATCACCCATACCGTAATCAGATATATTAGTTATACCATCTTTTGATAATCTTAATACAGCTGATCTTTGTTTGTCTGTAAAATAAGCTCTATAATTATCTACAGCAAAGCTTTCTGGGTTTTTAGATATACCATAATCACCAGCAAATGGCATTGTTTGCCCTAAAACTCTATTAGAAGCTATTAACTGAGGATTACCATCAGCGTTAAATATTGCATCTTTATTTGCTTGTATTCTTATAACTCTATCTTCACACAAAGCAATTAAATCAGTATTTCTACTAAACAACTTTTGTATACTACCATAAGTAGGATTTAAATCTTTTGTTATTTTTTCAGCTTGTATAAATTGATTCAAGCTATTCACACCACTATTACTATTGTATATACCAGAGTATATTAAGCCGCTACTTCTTCTTTCTTCTTCATACACAGTATCAAGTACTGTAGACACTATTGGTCCTTTGTCTAGTTTTACTTGATTAAAATCGTCTCTTAATCTATCAGACTCAACACCATTACTAAATGAAAAAGCATTATACCAAGAAAGACCTACTTCATTTTGCGAAACATCAGTGTTAACCCTGTATACGTATCGGCTAGCAGGGTATGTACCAACTTTTTGCAAGTCAGCTAATTTTAGTGTTGTATAACTATTGTCGTGTCTTGTAAATTTTAAAGTGTCGTTTAGCGAAATAAATGTTGTGTCTATTTCGTGGCTTAAAGCTATTAGATCTCCTTGATTTACTCCATTATGATCTAACCAACCTATAACCGTTGTATCTACATCAGTGTTTGTGTAGTCTTTAAATAAAGCTTGATTTGTGTTAGCGTTAGATTCTAAGAAAGTTACTATAGCGCCTTTTGGCACGTACAAGTAGTTATTAGAAGCATTTAACTCTGTAGGATATACTTGACTAGCCTCGTGAAATATATTTAAGTCTACGTTTTCTTTTGGCTCTGTTTCCCACACAGCCGGGTTATCACTTATTAGTGGTGCTGTTTCTACTGTTCTTGGTGAAACAAACTCAATACCAATTGCAGTGTCATTATCTGCACCTTCAGAGTTGCCTTGAACAACGCCGATAGGATTAAAACTTGAAGATGTTAAAGGGTTTTTATCAACATATAACCTATAAACTATTCTTCTGTTATCAGATCTCATAAAATCTTCCCAAGCTTCTTTAAAGTTTGTATAACTAGTGTTGTCCCAACCAGAGTCTAAAAAATAATTAGTTCCTTTCCATATTTTATGCAAAGAGTTAGGTCCAAAAAGACTACCATCACGTCTTCCCCAGCGAGTGTGGTTGTATCTTCTTATTTTTTTTACTTCTGTTATAGTGTAAAGTTGACTAGCAGTGCCATGTGTTGTGTCTGGGTTTGTGTCACCTGTAAATCTAAATTTTTTACCTTCAACCATTGCGTTTACAATAGCTGATTCTGAAATATGATTAGGATTTGATGAGCTACCAACTTCCCATATATAATTTTCATTAATATCAGCAAAGTTTATATCACCAGGATCTGCATTGTTACCAACTCTACTACCTATAAACGGTTGCTCATCATTAAAACCAGGATTTAACTCTGAGTGAGCAAGCTCTATATACCATCTTTGCTGTCCGCTTGGCTCTTGCTGTATTCCTCTACCATAACCACCGCTTTGTGTGCTATCTGGATTATTGTTATGGTCATGTTCCATTATATGAAAACCCGAACCTCTATCACCACTTGTTGGTTTGTGTATCATAGGATAATAAACACCATCAATAAACCACTCGCTATCAACAATATCATCTTGTGGGTTGTTAAAGTCTAAATTATTACCCCATTTAGCAACGCTATTTGAAACGTTAACACCTGTTGTGTTTGTACCTCCAAAAGGCCCACCGTTTTGCGCATCTAATAAAAAGTATGCGTTCATTCTTGCGTCTACTTGATATTGAGTATCTGACGAAACAGCCCCTATCAAACGGTCTTCAGTCACACTGTCTCCATTTATTTTTGCAAAAAATTTACCAGCAAATTCAGGTTTGTTTTCTACAACATGTTTGTATACTTTTAATGAAAGATTATTTCCAAAATCGGGTATATTATTGCTTAACACTGTTGGAAAGTTTGGATATATCCACTGGTCATCAGTGTCTAAAGCTCTATCTAACGTTAACCTATAAACTCCACCTCCTGAAACCCCACCACTTGCACCGTAAGATAAGTTTGTAACATCATATTTTTTTGAGAAAAAACCGTCTTTATGAAAACTTAATGAAAGTTTTTCAGGTATGTCAATTAGCTTTGCGTTATTACCAGCAATCCACGTATCTTCGTCAATTTCAAAATAATCATTACCAATTACAGGCGCAGATGTTTGTAGTAATGTATCTGTTTCTGTTGGAGATGAACTACCTACTAATTTAATTTCTGTTTTTATAAACTCTGGTGCTTCATTTTCTATAGCTATAATTTTATACTTAGCCTGCTCAGGAACTGCAGAGTTGCTATCAACTTGTTTTTTAAGATATAAAAACGTTTCTTCATCTACTTTATTTCTTTCAGAAGAAGGAAAAGATAACCAAACATTACCGTCTTCAGCTCTATAAACTCTGTCCATAGCTAGGTTGTAATACTCGTTTGAAGTTTCTTTTACGTAAAATTTAAAAGATGTTGACCAAGAAGGTGGTGGCGTAGAAACTCTTGTTTTTAATTGGCTTTTACCTGCGGCTTGTTTTTTAGGTATAAAAAAGCTAGACTCTGGATTACTAAACACCGGTGTTTCTCTACCATATTCATCTAGATATGTTACTCCAACTTGGTAATTTCTTATTGTTTTTAATGTTGGTAAACCTCTATAATCACTGTAGTCGTAGTTTGTTTTTATATACTCTACACTACTAGTGTTATTACCCATAAAAAGTAATTGGTATTGAACTAAACTACTATCATCAAAGCTTCTATCAAATCTTGTTACGTGTGAGCTTTCTAAAACAGGTTTTACATCTAAGTTATAATTTTGAAGATAATTTGCAAATACAATTCTGTTACCAGTTATTTCTTGAGACAAAGCAACTCTTGGTACATTGTCATAAGGTCTTAATAGTTGATTTGAAGGAACTACAGAATATATAAGATCAGATGTAACCGTAAACGTGTTAGCCTCCCAATTAGAAAAACCTGGAAAACCATTTAACATTACGTTACCATTAGTGTCTGTTGCTTTTACTTTATCAACTATATATATTGTAGGAGAGTTAGATTCTTTGTATAAAAGATCTACTTGAACTACATCTTCAGGTAAGTTGTGTGGCTTAAAGTTTCTTAACTCTAAAGACTCAATGTAGTTTTGCATACCTTTGTTGTATGCTATTTTAGAATCGTAATCAAAATTTGATGCAGAAAATATTACATCTGAGAAAGGTGCAAACGTAGAGTACTCACCATCTTGATATTTGTATCTATAGCTAAATCTAGGAAACTTTTTTTCAAATAAAGACTCTTCGCTAGGAACTTGCATAACATTGTAATTCACACTATTTACAGGCGTATTACCAGCAATACTTTGTATTTTAAATTTAAAATAATTATTTGGATTTGGAGGTCCACCGTAGTTAGGTTGGCCGCTAGCGTTTTCAGTAATTATAGCTCGTACTTCGTGATCGTCAGGTAACTCACCAGCACCATTTAAAAATCTAATTTCGTCTCCAACTTCAAAAGCCATACCATTTTGAAAATTTGAAAACACAGAAGCAAGCACATCTCCTATTTCTAATAATTCATCTTGAGCATTTGGAGCAAAATCAACTGTTGCACTTGCTGTTATAGGTAACTTAAATTTAGGATTTATAAGTAGAGGTGTGTGAGGTGCTTTTCTTATTAATGTTACGTGTTTTTCTTGCAACATTATGTTATTTGATATACTTATATTTCTATCAGGAACAACAAGCCTTGTGTTTGTGTTAAAACCACTACTACCCATAATACATCTTTCTATATGTATTTTTTTAGGCTCATTGTAGTTGTCTGTCCAAAAAAGAAAATCATTAAGTATGTTTATACCAGTAATTAATTGACCAGGTTGAAAGTTTAAAACTCTTCTTATATCTTGTGGACCAGCTTGACAGCTTGTTTTTGTAGGTTTACTAAATATGAACGAAGACGTACTACTACTTTGAGGACTTAAAGGCGGTACATTAAAATTGTTTTGTAAAGTAATTATTAAATTACCAGATGGATCTGGTGTTATATTAGTTATTGGGTTGTTACCAAAATAACAAACTTGATTAAAACCATCGTCAAACTGAACTACCATACCAACTTCAATAAAATCTTTATTAGGATCATTAAACCCAACCATAACAGTGTTAGCGGTAGCGTCATGATTAGCGTATAAAGTTCTAATTCTATATATATCTACAACAACAGGTGTAACTTTACCGTCCTTATATTGAAGTATCATATCTCTACTTATCTCTTCGTTAAGACCTAAATAAACAGAACCAGAAACTAACCAGTATAAAGCATCATTTTTTTCATCAGCAACAGCACCAACACAATAAGCAGAATCACCTATTTCATTACCACTCATTAAAAGTTTGTTACCTAAAACATTTTCTATAGCACCAACATCAGAACTATCTGAAGTTGATATTTGCACGTTCATTGCATCTCTATATTGACCATTAGGTACTAACCTTTCATCAAGGTCTTTGTTCATCTTACCTTGAGTGAAATTGTTTTTAATCTCCGGCATGTATTAGTGTTTTATTTGCTTAGATTTACCTCTAAGTATTTGACTTAATTCTTCTATCTTTATATTTGATAATCTTAGTTTTGCAACTCTTTTGGCTGCAAATTTTTCTTTTTTAAACCTGTTAACTAAGTATTCAGGTGTGTTAGCTCTTGTTGCTAATATTGCATGTGCTATACACTTGTACATTGCTTCTTCAGCAAACTTATGTACTATCATCTCTTGGTCAGTGCCTAAGCTATCACTTATGTAATCTAACACAACGTCTTTACCAGATATATTAGAGCTAAAATAAATATAACCAGAGTTATTATCTATAAAGTAAGACCCGTTGTCTTGTGCAAATTGCGGGTCTATACCAAACCTTTGCCCTTCGTTTTGGTACATTATATTGTCTTCGTAATCATCATTACTATTTTGTGTTGATGTATTTGAGTTTGATTTGTATTTTGACCAAGAGCCTGACTCTTTGTTTAAGTTAACAAATATAAGTTCTTCACCTGTGATTTGTGTGTTTGTAGGCGCACCAGGGTCAATACCTATTGAACCATCTAATAACCACTGTTCGTGAGATGGGTTTGTCATCGTTATGTTCATGCCTGGAAAGTTACCACTAGTTGAATCACCTACAGTAGCTACAGTTGTGTTTTTAGGTATACCAGGACCATAAACTGTCATACCGACAACAATATCTTGTGCTGTAAAAAAGTTTACTTGCATACCACTACCAGGGCCGTAAGCAAGATAATGTGTTGTTGCTTGTCCGTTTGTTTTTAATCTACTAGCACCAGTTACAGCAACTCTAGTTTCTTTAGCAAACTTAGGTAGTAATTTGTTAGACTTAATATCACCAACACCGTTTTTGTTAGATGTTCTACCTGTAGCAGTTATACCATATTCTTCATATTGGTTTGACGCAGGTATACTATAGGTTCCTGTTACAGGATCGTAAACACCACCAGCAGTTTTTCTAATAAAACTATTTGTTTCTAACTTATAACTACCGTCAGCATTTTGTTGGTAAGAATCAGGGTTTGATGTTTTTGAAGTTGGGTATAAAATCTTTGCAATACCATCTTTATCAACACAAGAAACTTTTACATAATTAACATAGTCTTGTGGCAATGGCATTTTTAATGTTGGTGGTACGTTGTACTCTAAAGCTTTAGTTGATTTAAAAGTATCAAAGCTAAGCTCTTGCAAAGCCCTCATAGCATGGAACGTTACATCTGTTCTTCTAGCTCTACTAATTATTTTATCTTCACCAACGTAAGCTATTATAAATTGATTTATTATATCTGTTAATAAAGTAAATTGATAATTACCATAGTTTTCATCGCCACTGTTTTGTATTCCGTCAGCTCCTTCGTAGTAATATCTTTGTGATGCGTTTAGTAGTCCCATGTATTATTGTTTTTCTTTTTGTTCTTTAACTTGATCTAACTGTGTACCTATTTGAAC
>Ga0181380_1000335_pt1 | contig 21449 bp, 5 predicted proteins | sample 3SPOviralmetaG_FD_130116 | JGI IMG/M metagenome (GOLD analysis project Ga0181380, IMG submission 130116) | Marine viral communities from the oligotrophic San Pedro Time Series (SPOT) site, San Pedro Channel, CA, USA - 3 SPOT_SRF_2009-08-19 | ecosystem: Environmental > Aquatic > Marine > Strait... | reverse complement strand
TGCTCCGCATGTATTCGTTAGTATTATTTATCCACTTTATAAACTTAGTATATTATATGCTACTAAGATTAGTCAGTGTTTGAATTCTAACTGTGTAATCAATCTGTATAAGTCTGTTTAGACTTTTTTGTACCGGGTGAAAAACAACGTGTGTTAATAGTTTACCCGTGTTAACTGTGCCTGTCCAGCTACGCAGTCCAAGCTCATCAAATGTGTATGTGTCATTAAAGTTACTGGTGTTGTCAAATGCTGCTTGACTGTTTGGCTCGCCGTAGTCTAACAAACAACTTACAACAATATCTGTGTAAATTTGTCCTGCTGTGTGGTTTACACTAAGTTTATTTCTTGCTGTATCTGTGTTCAAACTACTGTTGTCATCTACAACTTTATAGTAGGTTTGATTATAAAGGTTAGCATTAGCGCCGCTGCTGTTTGCTGGCAAGTATGTAATTACACCTGTTGGATCAACACTGGTGCCACCGTTACCAAATGCCATTTCATGTACAAAACCGGTGGTCTTGTTTGCTACACTTAGCGCAAGTGCTTCACTCATGTTCTCATAATGAATAGCGTTGCGCTTGTTCACATAATCTTCACCTGTCTCGGGATCAAAGATACGAATATGACCTTCCATCATCACACCACTTACGTCTTTAATAGCACTTTCGGGCTGTTGTGGTTGTTCAATATCGTCTTTGTTCATGTCTTGTTCTTTCATAGTTTTATACCTTAAGTAAACATTCTACATTCTTTTGGGATAAATCGCTATTTGTTTCTAATGCGATTCCAACAATTGCGCCTGCACCGTTTGAACTTGCACAGCCATTGTGCGTTGCAAATACAGCCTCACCCTTATTTATGGACCCTACAACACGCACTGGTACACGACCTACTAGTGCAACTGCCTGTCCATCTGCAGCACTGTTCATCAAGTAAGCAGGAGCAGTTGAAATAACACCTGCTAGATATACTGTGTCAGGTCCTGCTTTTGTAATTTCTGCATCGCCACCCACTGTTACTACTGTGCCAGGTGGATATTGTACATCACTTGCATAAATCTCAGCCAAGTCAGCATACTGTGCGCTTGTTGCTACACCTTGGAATTCGGTTGCTGCTATATTACCAATTACTTGTACCTTGCCAGTGCCATTGGGATCTAAATTAATATCATCGTTTGATCTGCTTGTTGAAATATTGTTGTCAACAATAGTTAACCCATCTGTAGTAAATGTATCAGCGTCTATAGTGCCACTGCTAGTTAGACTTGTAAGCGTACCTACGCTGGTAATATTTGTTTGTGCCGCTGTGCTTAGTGTACCTGCTACACTTGTTGCTTCTAGTGTATGCAATTGTAGTGTACTTGCACTGGCGCCACTGATGTCCATTGTAATGTTGCCAGTGTCTGCGGCTGTGTTTGTTGTTGTGCCTACTACAAACTTATCAGCACTTTCATCAAATATAAATGCAGCATTAGAACCTGTTGTTCCACGCTCCATAATAAAGCCCAAATCGTTTGTGTTTGCGCTTGCGCCTAATCCATTTTGTAGTCCAATAAGCGCATCGTCAACTGTTAATGTACTTGTGTTAAGTGTAGTAGTTGTACCATTAATTGTAAGGTTTCCTGTTACAACTAGATCGCCTCCTGCGCTAAGATCTCCAGTCACTGTTACATCATTGGGTAATCCAATGGTTACTGTGTTATCTGTTACTGCAGTGGTTACTTCTGTTGCGGTGCCTGCAAATACTAGTGTGTCTGTGCCAACTGTTACGTTATCTGTTGCGCTGCCGTCACCAATTGTTAGTGTTGTACTAAGACTGCTTACACTACCATCTACATATGCTTTGGTTGCTGCATCACCATTGTTAGTTGGAGTTGCTAGGCCAGTAATCTTACTACTGCCCATTGCAATAGCGCCACTCATCGTGCCACCAGTAAGTGATAGTTTCAGTGCATCTGCTGTATCAACATATGTTTTAGTTGCAGCATCTTGTGCGCTTGTTGGATCTCCTAGTCCTGTAATTTTGGCTGTGCCCATTGCAATAGCACCACTCATTGTGCCGCCAGCAAGCGGAAGCATTGTATCAGCATATGCTTTAGTCGCTGCATGTTGTGCGCTTGTTGGATCTACAACATTAATGATCTTTTGTGTGTTTGCATCAACGTCACCTGCAGGCACCCAAGTAAGTGTGATATCGTTTGTGTTTTGCGTTGCTACAATAGGAGCAGTACCGATAATCTTTCTAAACTGTAGATCACTACCGACTTTGCTACTGAATACACTGCTACCACTTGCACCTAAGTTGTTACCATTGTTTGCTTCACCGCCGCCTAGACCAGGAGGTGCTGCACTAATCCAACTGTCTCCGTCCCAGGTTAAAACGTGGTTTGTAGTTGGTGTGCCAGTGTAATCAACATCGAGAACATCTCTTATACTAGCCGCTGCAATACGAGCATCTGCTCTTGCATTTGTGAAGTATAAGTTTGTGTTTTCAGTAATATTTGCAGTTGTAATAGTAACCCCGTTACTGACTGGACTTACACCGTTAACAGTTTTTACAGCAATCCCATCAAGAGTTGTATGGTTAGATGCATTGGTATTTACTCGACCATCTAGGTCTGTAAAGTTACCGTCCAACTGATCATGTGTGAGAGCAGTACTTCTACTATTTCTTAATATAATTGCCATTCTTTAAACTCCGCTAACATATTTATCTACCATCAAAACAGTCTCTCAACGTAGTCATCTTCAACATAGCCATCCACCATGTATTCTGCTGCATTAAGTTCTGCTCTGTAGTTAGGCACCTGTGCCTCACACGCTTTTAAGAAGTTAGCATTTGTTGTGCTGCTTTGCTGCAATCCAAGTCCGTCTGCAGCAACGCCTGTTCCTAAATCATACCATGTTTTTGTATGTGTATCTGTTGCAGGCAAATATTGATCTTTGCTGCCATCTACTACTAAGAAGCCCGGGACAATACGATTCAGTATTGCTGTACCTTTTGTACCTCTGCGCAAATTAGTAATATAATTGTCTGTGTTATCTATTTCCCAATAAGTTACACGCTCCCCACCAATAAACACAACGCCTGGATATTCGCTGTCTGCGCTAACTTGTGGAAGAACGCTTGCATCATTAACATAAATCTTTGTGTCTGTTAACAGAACATCTGCTGCAATTTCTGTAGTAGCATCCTTGCACATTCTTAAATATTCAACATTTCCATTCATGTCCTGGAAGATTCTAAATCCAGTGCTTGGTTTAATAGCATTTTCACTGATATGCGTTATTACAACGATGCTTGCTCCGCCAATAGTTGCTTGAATATTATTGCTCATTACAATACTTGCGCCGTTTGTAATATAATCACCTGGATGTAGCCTTATGCCATCTACTGTTACCCAGAAGTTGTTGACGTTGGTTACGGTTCTATCTAGGTCATATGTTCCAACTGTGCCTGAAACTACACTACGATCAAATCCTGCACTATCAAATGCAACATCATCAAACTCATCAATTACTGTGGTTGATCCTGTGCCTTGCCCTTTAAACACTTTTGTTTGGATGCGCAGTGGATCATGATTAGCAAATGTGTTAACACGCATTGTACTTGAACTTGTGAAACTTACACTGCCGTCAATAGTAATTTCTGTGCCATCTGCACTAATTGTGTATTCTGCTTCACTGCGATTGTATACAATAACTTTGTCGCCATCTGCTGGTGCAGTAAGCATAGTAATAAATGCATTTCCTGCTGTGACTGTGTAATCAATATTACGAACAGCATTTAGTGTTGTCTCTGTGCTCTGTTGTATTACTGCAACACCAATATCTCCTGGATTTACAATTGTTGTTTCGCCAGCAGTTGTTGAAATATTAAACTGAGTAGTTGAACCATCACCTGTGTGATACTTGCTGTTTACTGGACGTAATCTTACTCCATCAATTTCAACAATTGTATTTGCACTCAGTGGCTGTGCATAGTTTACTGTATTATCCAAACTGTAGGTTTGAGTGCCTGCTGTAAGTGTTGTTGTTTGCAGTTTGTACTTTGTTGGAGCATCTCTGCTTGTTGCTTGATTAAATGTAAACACATGAATTTGTGCATTTGCTGCTGGTGCTGTAGCAAATGTCATAGTAGTATTGCCCTCTGCGGCTTCAAATACTGGACTAGTTTCTACACCATCAACAAAAACAATACTTTGTTTTACATTATCAGGATCATTTGCAAGAATGAATAATTTTTGTGTACCATCACCTTCAAAAGTGAACTCACCAATCATCTTTTCACCAGTTTGTCCATATGCATAAACATGTAATATGTCTGATGCGCCCAGTGGAGAGCTTATAGTAATAGTTTTTGTAGCAAAGTTTGTAGTGAAGTTATACTGACGTACACTGTTTTTGTATACAATTAGTGTATTATAATCATCTGCACTTTTGTCTGTTCTACCCCATTGAAATTCTGTTACTGCGCCAGTTGTATCAGTGAAGCTCACATAGCGAACTTCCATGGCATTGCCATCTTTTTCAAAGTCGTTACTTGCATGTGTGTACACTTCCATGTCAAGTGTGTCATACACTCTGCCTGGTACTAGTTCTTCAGGTGCATGGCTGCTATAAGTGTCAACAAATCCTGCGCCATCAATGTTAATATCCTCAGGGCGTGTGCCCAGTTCTAGATCTGTAAACAAACTAGTTACAGTAGTGTCAAGTCCTGCTAGAACTGCTAGACCATCACTGTCAATTTCAAAGTTATCAAACGCAACTACATCAAAGTTGCCACTGTCAAATCCTGGATCTTGGTCAAATCCTGCACCTGTTACGTTATTGCCCAAGTAACCTGTGCCTTTTTGCAATAGTTCTAGATCATCGCCAATCATACCTGCAGTTGGATAATAGTAAGCAGCAATTCTGTCCGCAGTGTTTGTAAAGTCTGCATCTAGTTTTACTGTAAGTACTGTGTTACCACTGGTGTTTTCCACACTAAAGGTTGATCCACTAGTAAAGCTCAGTGCTACATCATACACTTCCTGTGTTAGAGTGGCAGTATTTTGGTAAGCAACTACATCGCCTGCAGTGTAAGCAGTATTTGCTGTCCAGTCCTTAACGATACTTGTGTATGTAGTACGATCAAACTTAATAGTAGTGTCAAAACTTCTTATTGTTGTGTTTACCAGTCTTGGACTTACTAGTATGCCTGTGCCGCTGCCTGTCACAGTAATAGTTGGTTCTTGTGTATACCCGCTGCCCTTGTTTGTCATTGTAATACTAATAATTGTATCACCGTTTGTTTTTGCAGTTGCCACTGCTTGCACACCGCCTGCGAGTTGCGGTGCACTAATTGTAATTGTAGGATCTGTAATATACCCAGTACCAGCATTTACAATCTGTATGCTATCCAGTTTATAACCATAGTTTTCACTCCAGGGCTTGTTAAGTCCTTGAGTTTGTAGTATCTCATCACCGCTAAATTCACCACTTGGTTTACGGAAGTACCCCTGTGTTTCATCATAGTATGCATGCAGATCAAAATCAGTAGTATCACTGCCATAGAGATCCAACTTGTCATACTTGCTGACGTATTCGCGAATTTTTGTTTTGTAAGGCTTTACTTCGTTTATAAAGTCCTCAATAAAGTCTGTGTTGTCAAACTTAAATGTGTTGTACTGATCCAAACTACGAATCTTATGTGCAACTGTAATGAAACTTGTTTTGAACATCCAGTCTGGACTAAAGTTACTTTCATTTAGTGCGTATTCCATTAAACGGAAGAACAGTTCATTCATATTAATTTCATAGTCACCAATAAAGACATCGTTCTTTAATGCTTCAATGATTTGTCTAATTTCTTGTGCAGGCACTTTATCAAATGCAGCAAAGTCAAATCCATCATTGTCAAATCCTGTTGCTTCAAAGTTGCTATTGGTTGTTGCAAAACTATACAAACTTGCGTTAAACTGCAGTGTGCCACGCTCAATAATAACCTCATCCCAGCCTGTGTCAGTCTTAGCGAACATACTAAAGTTGCCTTCGTCATTGCTGGTTACTTTAGCAATGTCTCCTGTAACCGCACTGGTAAGTGTAAGTAGGTCTGCTTCCAGAGTAACTTGATAAGCAGGCACTGTAGTTGCATCATAACCTGTTGCATAATAGGTTGCGTAATCCCAATAGTCTGATGTGTTGTAACCCTGAATATTTGATAACAGCCAACTCTTGTCCGCCTGCAATGTATAAATTGTCCAGTAATTACTTTGATTTTCATCTTCTAGAACTAGTACTTTATATCCTGTGCTAAGGATAGCAGTGTTAAGGAAATCTCTTTCCTGACTTGAATCAACACTGGTGTTATATTCGCCACTGTTGACTGTAGGAATATTTTCACTGCTTAATAGTTTTGTTAGATTACTGTTTCTAGCAAACGGTGCTTTTACAAGTACACTGTTTGTATACTGTGTTAGAACTTTAAGTGCTGCAGCACGGTTAACAAACATGCCCTGACGTGGCTGTGTAAGCACACCGTACTTTTCAACTTCACTTAGGAATGGATCTGGTACACTGTTACCAACACTATCGCTGCCTGCTAGACTGTCAACAAGTTTTGTATACATTCTTGCTGGGATAGCCTGGTCAGTGTTGCCTCTGCCATATAGTTCATACTCACTGTGCAACACGCCTTCGTTTTTAACTACATCATAGTTAATGCTTAGTACTGTGTCTTTGTCTGCAAAATACTGCTTACAGTTAAACAGTGCAACTGCATTTGTGTCCAGGAATGCAATGTGTGGCAAACCTGCGCCTTTAGGATCTTGAATAAGACTACGCACACTGTCTGCACTAATATTTCTAAATGCTGCTTCTACAGGTACACTTAGTATATCTTTTACCCAGAAGTAATAACGAGGTTGTGTGCTATCTGTTGTGCTATCATATACATTTGCTATGTTGAATTTTGTAGGGTCTTTTACAACGCCTTCTCCTGTGTATTGACTTGGTGGTGTTGAACTTTCAATCCACTCATATACATCAATGCTTGATCCAGGAAATGCTTGCGCCCAGTAGTTTTGGCGGAAATCTAAATTGCCTTGTTCAGCATTTAAATAATGCACAGTGCTTGTATCCCACCATAGCCTGTTTTTGTATTTGTAGTTCCATAAATTGTTATACATTGCTGGATCTGCATGACTAACATAACTAAGCTCTGCTGCAGCAACACCTGCTATCTTGCCTTTTGCTGGATCAATATAATCAAGGAACACACTAACTTCGCCTGCTTTTTTATTGTAAAGTGCAACACGGTTAATTTGACTTACGTCAACTCTTGTACCTTCACTGCGCAATGTGTTCCAACTACCTGCTCTTGTGTTGTTGTTAAATTCATATACGCTGCCGCTGTTAGCAAAGTTTGTTGTATCATTAGGTGCACCAACAAATACTCTGTTGTCATTGTATGCAATTGCGCTACCAAATTTATCTAGTTCAAGAATATTTGTGCTCTTGAGTTGCTGTCCAAACACCATCTTACTTGGATCTGCCAGATCTGGTGTATTAGGATTTAGTAGTTCAAAGACATACACTGCGCCACTTTGTGTGCGTCTATCTGTAAATGTTGTACCACTTGCATCAAATACTGTTGTTGCACTTAGGTAGTCTTCACTGTTTGTGTTAGTTTCAATATCAAATCCTGTAGGAAGCAGCGTACTTGCTTTATCACTTGCAATTACAAGATTGCGTGTATCCGAATATGCACTTGCACTATTATGAACATGTTTGTCAAATGCTACTTTTTCACCAAAGTTTTCATTTTCAAATGCCTGTGGATGATTGATCTTTTGTGTAAGTTTAAACGGATCAACAATTGCACCAGACTGGAAACTAGTGCCTGTGCCTGGCATTACACTAAGTTTATTGTAAAGCTCTGTGTTAGTTGATGTAATAACAAGTTGATCATCACTGTTCTTACTTGCACTTACTCCTGGGATGTTTGCTGCAACAATATCTGCGGCTAGGTCTGCAGGATCAGTGCTACTAGAACTTACTGTAACTTCACGGTCATCAATGAACAGTGTGTGTCCTGAAGTGACACTGTAACTGCTACCTTCTTTACTGGTAACACTAGCGTAGTTTTTGCCTGCGTCCTGCAGAATGAATACGCTGCCTGTGTTAGGATTTGTTTCATCTTCGCCAGGACTGCCAATAGCAATAATACTACCTTTAGTATCAATACCAACACTTATACCAAACTGCTCGTTACCGTTTGTCTCATCATCCAGGTCAACCTGGTCAATCTGTTGCATTTGTGTAAACGTGCCAGTGTATACCTCAATTACATCACCCGCTGCGGGTGCAAATTTAAAAGTAATAGTTTTACTTGAACGAGTATAAAATCCTTCAGTGGATCCGTCATTGTCCACTGGAACATCAGCATTATTTGTTTCAATTTGCAACTCACCGTTTACTTCAACGTAGATTTTTGTTTGCAATGTGTTAGTTGTTGTAAATGATTTTACCGTGCCATCTGCAATGAACTTCTCAACATACTGTGCATAAAGATATGCTTCACCACTGTTTGCTTTTGCACTAATAGTTGCTGCTGGTGCACCAACAATAACTCTCTTACCTAGGTAATCACAATCTATGCTATGTCCAAAGTCGCCGCTGCCTGCTGTGTAATTACCTATTTCTTTAAAGTAATCCATCTGTCTAACAACAATTTGTAAACTACTTGCAGGTGTGCTTGTAAATGTAATATCTGCACCACTGAGTGTAAAGTCTTTTGTAGGCAAATACACTTTGCCATTGCCATCCACAACGTTAAGTGCATTAAGATCAGTAGGGGTAAAGTCCAGTGTATATGTTGCAGCACCAGTTGTTGTAACAGTAAATGTTCTTTCACTTGAAGAAACAAGATCAATCAGTGTGTACACATATATTTTATTATCGCCAGGCGCACCAATAAACAAATGTCTGCCATTGCCGCTCATTGCCATACTAAAACCAAATTTGTCACTAGTGCTTAGTCCACTTGGACGTATTGCTGGTCTGCGGTTAAATGTACCTGTGCTGTCTATGTAATAAGGGAAAGCAGCGCCTTTGCTACTTTCAGTATCAGGTGCACCAATAATAGCATAGTCTGTAGCAATTGCTAGACTTGCGCCAAAACTATCCAAACTGTCGCCAATGGTTGATGCAGATACATTTGTGCTTTCAATAAGTATGCCGCCTTCACTGCGAACATAAGGCACAACTGTACCACTTCCGTTATTAGGAGCACCAACAAGTGCTAGTGTACTTGCACTGTTAATAGCAATGCTATTACCATATAAATCATCTGCATTAATTGGACTTGCTGTTTTAACACCAGTGGTTGTCCATGGACGGGCATTTTGTAATACTTGCCAATCGCCATCATTGTCTTTGTCAACCCAAACTAGTTCTTTACTGTCCCATCCACTTACAGGTGTATATGTGCTAAGATCACTTGGTTGTGCAAAACGTACACTACTAAGTTTATACATTGGAATACGCACATCCTGTATGTCTGCTTCTGTAAGTGTGTCTACAACTGTAAACGTATTTGGACTACTAACTTCGTAAATTTTAGCAACTTTACCTATTGGCTGTGCTGCACGAACAATAACATAGTCATCTTTTACTAGTCCATGATTAACATCTGTGGTATAGATTAAGTATCCGTTGCCTGTGCTTTCAACACTAGTTACTGTGCTCAGTGTTTCATCAATGCGGCGCATGCCCCAGGTGTTTGTAGTATCAGTTGCAATCCAAATCTTTTTACCTTTGCCTAGTTCGCCAATACGACTGCTTAGTGCCTCTAGTTCATCACCGTTGAACACTGTAAAGTCAACATCGTCTAGTCTTGCATAACCCGCACTGTCTAAATCATTCTTGGTAACGCTGTTAGCATCTCTTGTACCAAATACTTTGCCTGTGTAATCGTTAGGTGTTTTATAAAGATCTTTTTGTTTTACTTCATAATGTCCCAAGGACGCATCACTTATTAGATCGCCATCAGCACGGAAGTGTATTATAGTTGGATTATTACTTGCTTGATCTTCTGGTATTATTGTTTCAATAATTTGATTACTGTCAATACTGCCAAATTCACCAACACGGAACGCCCACTCTTCAAAGTAGTCAATGCTTTGATCTAGGTTAGTGAGCTCTGCATCAATAAGTTTGTTAATTGCAGCACCAGTGCCTTTTTGCTTTAGCATGCCCTGGTAGAACTTTACCTGACTGACATCATCCAGTCCTAGTCCTGCAAGGTAACTTTTTTCATTAAATCCAATAACACCTTTACCTAATTTGTCTGTACCATCTTCCAGATTTAGGTTATCCATTTCAAAGAAGTTTTTAAACTGCCCTGCTTTGTTTGCTAGGTTTTTAATAAGTCCAGTTGTCATATTATCAGCAATAGTCCAACTGTCGTAATCAAATGTGCTACTACCATCTACACTTGCTTTTGCTACATAAGTATTACTCTGATAACTTACAATATCACCCTTTTTGTAATCCTGATAGGTTTGCCAAACGTTAATCTTATCTTCATTGATAAAGAAACCAGGTGCATGCAGTGTGCCATTCCAATCGCCACTTTTTGCACCAATTAGTTTGAGTCTACTGTGTCTGTTGCCAAGCTCTGGCTGATATATAATATCATTAAAGATTGTTGTATTGTTGAATACAAGAACATGTTCATGCTGTATAGGATCTAATTTAGCACTATACAGATTTGTATTTTCTGTATCAATTTTAATTTCAACAATGTTATCATCTCTGCTTACATCATAGTACTTGGGATTAAGTATAGCATTGTTAGCATCTTTAAGTGCACCACCTTTTGTAATATCATCCACTGTGGCAAATGTTCTATTAAGCAACAATGTTTCATAAAAAGGACTTAGAACAATAACACTGCCCTCAGTCCATTGTTGTTGTGTCCAGAATGCAAACTCTCGTCCTGCAGTAACAAAATCATTCTTATCGCCAGCACCTGTTGTACCATCGAACACAAAGCCACGACTTAGTAAATATCTCTGATATGCTACTAGGAAGTCAAAAACTTGTTGTCTGCTAGTAATAATTGTGCCATAGGGAATGTTAATTATTTTATTTTCAAAATCTTTGTATTCAAATAGTACTGTTTCGCCTACGCGAACTTCTCTGGGCTGATTTGCACTAACACTGGGTACAATTTTAAAGTAAGGATTTTCAATATCATAGCCCTGTATCTCATAGCCGCCGTTGCGCTGAATAATTTGCACACCACTGTATACCACACGCTCAAGTGGCAAACTCTTTTTAGTATACACACTTAGATCTTCGTCAGGTATAAAGATGTTTTCACTTTGGGCACTGGGAGTCACGCTCTCTGCAACAACTTTGAGGAACTTTTTATCTGAAAATCCTCCCATAGCATAGCACAGGTTAAGCTCTAGGTTGTTAATCTTTGTAATTTCATCATCAACACTGTAACCGTTGAACCTAACATATTCATTAATAAATTGGTTATAACCTTCCACACGCTGTATACCACTTGCACCGTTGCTCTGACTGTGCATCTTAAAGTCTGCAATACCTGGTCTGTAACTCTTGAACTTTTGTAATACTTGATCATACTGTGCATCTTTAGTAAACAAGTTAGTATCAAACATGAGTGTCCCATACTTTGCAGGTTTAATAGTTGCAGCAAGAATTTGTAGTACATAAGGATATTCACTGCTACGTTTCCATGCTGTTTCTGCTGGACTGCCATCACTGTATACCCAGCCGTCATCTGCGTTTGCACTGGTTGCGTCTTGTACTAGGAAGTCTCTAGGAGCTCTTAAACTACCTTGTTCGTCAACAGGAATTATACTCAATAAATCAGGACGTTTACGTCTTGCAAGTTCAGTAAAGTTAATACCAGTTGCATCTGTGTACAATTTACCGTCACGCAGATCTTCCCAGAGTACAGTATTGCCTTGTGTGTATGGTGCTGCACCATAACGTGCATCCCACCAGTTTGGCTTATCACTAAGTCCTAGCATTTCCCATGGTGTAGTATGAGGTGTATCTGTATCATAGAACCAGCGATACATACCACGCCATCCACCTGGAACTCTTGTTTTAGTAATTTTTTCAACACTGTTGCGGTAGTTCCAAGTAAAACCATTGTTAGTATCCACTGTCGTGTTTGGTGCTGTTTTAACTTTGTTGCGCAGTGCCCACTCACCGTAATAACTGCGAGTTATATTATTTGCTTCGCTAAAGTCACTTAGTGTACTACGGAAGAAGCCCGGTACAACTTCTGCATAATCAAACAGGTCTTTGTTATACTGTGTCTTGATGTTGTTGTAGATACGTTTTTCTAGTTCTAGTAGTACGTTGTCTCTGATATCGCCCCAGCCAATCCAGATACTGCCATCATGTCCTTCAACAACTGTTTTAGGAGTAGCATATGTTGAATCTGTAAAGATAGCAGGTGTAAACTTGTACCACAATCCCATTTTACTTGGTGTAGGTGGAACAAAACTACCGTTGGTTTCTGTGTATTCTACAATAGTAATTTTGTCATCTACACTTAATCCAATTGTTGCAATGCCTAGGTTATTACTAACAAGTATTACCTTTGCTTCCACTGTATCAAATGTATAATCCTGTCCTTCAACAAGAAGGTTAGCAGTGTTGGTGCTAGTTGGTGTATGATATACTAGTACTCCTTGATTACCAACACTAGTAAGATCAAATTGTGTGTTAAATTCAAATTCTGTTTCTGCAGCATCATCAATTGTGTATACTAGTTGTGACTTTTGATCTCCCCACGGAAGCATATCACTGTAGTAGAATGGGAACGCACTAGTTTTCTTTCCTGACATGTATAGTAGAATATCATCAACACACTTGCTAGGATTTGTTAAATCTAAATCCAGTTTATTAATGTTATCAATAAATTTGTTTTTAAACTTTGTATATTCATTTTTTACATATTTTATACTTTCAATTGTATTTGCAGTTTCATTTGTCAACAAATACATAGGAAGTATCATACCAGCACTGTGCTGCAGTATGTTACCAGGATAGGCTCTGTAGTTTACGTCACGGATATTACTTTTGCCAGGAGCAACACCAGTTAATGTTTTAACTTGTTGACTAATTTTAACAGTGTGGTTACGCAGTTGGCCAAGTGTAAGTGTGTCAAATGTTGCGTTACCTGCATTGTTCTGTAGATTGTCTGGCACTTCATAAAAACTGTTTGCTGCTTTTGTATTACTGAAAAACTTGATAGTTACTGTATCATTCACAGCAAGTGCAGTTGTGAATACAACATATTCTCTGTCACCTTGGATAAGGTGCGTATACTCACTTGGATACTTAAATTTACCGTTTACAAATACCTGTAGTGGCTGTTTAATTTTAGTTGTGTCAACACTTGCACCAATTTCAAAACTATACAATTCACCGTTTACATCATAACTTACAATCTGATTCTGTCCACTAGATTCAACTACTTTAGTCCAGCCATTGTACAATACTCTATTGCCTGCTATATCAAACTGATGCGCATGTCCACTGCGTACAATTACGTCTGTGTTACCAGTGCTTTTTGTATACTGAAATTTGTCTCCATCAAAGTTATTATCAAAAACAATATCACCAATTGTACTAAAGTTTTTATAGGTTAAACCAAAGTTTAGAATTGTGTCTGGATTGTTGTTGTTATTACGTTTGTAACTAAACAACTTGCTACCAACAAAGTTGCTACTTGGATACTTTGTTTGATCACTAAAACTTGTATGGTCTGGATCAAAGATGTCAAACAACGGATCCTGATTTAATCCAGTCTTTTGTTGTGCTGTTTTCCATGTTGTTCCATCTAACCAGAACTGTTTTCCTTGGTTAATTGCACCCAATGAACTAAGCACTGCATTTCCATCAACTACTGTGCCAACTTCTACCAAGTTTATAATTTCACTAGTAGTTGCATCACTGTCCTGGTTAATTAAGTCTACACGATAAATCTTTGTTTTAACATTTTCATCAGTGTCTGCACTAAAGATTATTGTGTTATCCTGCTGCAAATCAATACCATCTGCAAAGTAACCTGCTGTGCCGTTAACGTTGCTAAGTGCATCTGTCTGTGATGTATCAACAACACTAACTGGAGCAACATTGCTTTTACCCATGTTAAACAATTCAAGTCCACTATGAAATTCTATAATAGGACGCTTTGCTCTAGCAGTATCATCTACGTCTGCAGTGTAGTTGTTGTAAGTTGCTGTTGCTTCAATGACTTCTCTATGGAACCAACGATTGCCTCTACTCCATGCATTTCTATCTGGGCTACTACGGTTTATGACAATATAGTCTTGGTCCAGGGGTGCATTAATTGTTCCGTCCCACCCACCTGCATCATATCCTACTGTATCAAAGCCATCACTTGAACTATTAGTATAGGTTTCTGGCGTAAGCATCTCATCCACTGGTGTAAGTGTTATGCCACCAGGTTGTCCTACGCCTTCAACAAAATATTCTCTGTCTGCATAAGTGCTTGGTGTAATGTCGCTGTTAAATTGAACTTTAAGTCCGTTGGTAAATTTAACGCCATTGGCACTAGTATATGTTAGTTTTCCCTGTATATCATTTGCAACATCAATTGCTGGCACTGCATTTATATCAACTAGTTGTATTTTACCAAACTGGTTTGCATTGACGCCATCCTGGTAATAGAGTATGTCTAGTCCAGCAGTATATGGCTCAATAATTTCAGGCAAGCCGCTGGCATCTTTAAAGAACTCTCTGTTACCATATTTGTTGCCCTGTTTAATTTTAACTTTTTGACCAGTGGGCCAGTTTGCACTTCTAGTCAGTTGAATTGTATCTATACCGCCAATGTTATTAACTGCAATGTTGTATACGTCATAGCGTGTTTCAATAGGAAGTGTTGTTGTTTCATCAAATGGATTATCTGGATCATCAAATCCATACACATCAAACAGTGCGCCTTGATCCCATGCTGTTTCATCAGTGGTAAGGTTAACAAATACTAGACTTTTACCGTCAATTTCTGTTTGTACATCAATGCCACCATGTTCGTCAATCAGTGTTTGAAGTGGCACATTATGAATTTGGTTGTATGCAAGTTCAGTAGCAAAGTCTGGATTTGCTGCTTGTGTAGCATTAATTTTATCGTTTTGCGCATCTGTTCTTGGAACATTAAATGTAATTGTCCCATTGTCATCGCCGTTATTCGTAATACCAAGTATCTCTCTTGTGCTTACGTTACTACCATAACTGCTAATACCACTGGTACCGATTTCAGTTTGAATCCAAAATGGTGTGCCAGTTTGCTGAACTTGGAAAGTATAACTGCCCCCTCTTGCAAGAGTAATAGTTGGATTAGCATTATCACTTCCGTCAATACTATATTCTTCAACGCTTGCTACTGTGCGACGTGTTACTGTAAAGTCCTTTTCTGCATCAACAAGACTGTTAAACACTTGCACACTGTCAGGTCCTGCAGGGAACCAGAAGTATTCACCATAGTTAACAAGTTTATCTAGGTCAACAAATCCACTGTAGTTGTAGTATTCCTGATCAAACAAATCACTGTGTGTATTAACATTAACATTGTTATATTTTAGACTATTAACAAAATCAACGTAACCGGTCAGACTTTCAATCTGCTTATTAGGACTGCGATATACCACTGCAGGCTCTAACTGATAATTTTGTCTGTCATCATTGATTTCATTGATGTAGCCATCACCAACTGAGAAGTTAGGACTAAACTTACGTCCAATAAAACTATTGACACGCTGTAAATTAGGTTCACTAATTAACTGGTCAACTGTTGCATTAAGAAACTTGTTGTTCTTTGTTGTCTGAAAAATATCAGGTAATAGTACTGAACTTTTACGAAGTGCCATTAGTAACCATATCCTCCGCCGCCGCCGCCGGATCCACCGCTACCGCCTGATCCGCTACTGCCGCTTGAACTGCTACTACTACTTGAACTTGTGGTGGTAGTTGTAACTGTGTTTGTTGCTGTATTTACTGCAGTGCTGGAACTGTTTGCACTGGCACTTTCTGCTGCAAGATTTGTTGTAGTTGTATTGACAACATTACCGCTTGCTTGTAAACTGTTTGCAGTGATGACGTCAATAACTTCAATGTCATTTACTGTTGCACTACTAATTAAAATTTCGTCTCTCTGACTCTGTATTTGGAATAAACTACCAAAGTTGCTGGTTGCTAGTTTAGGTACAATTACAACACTAAGCACATCTGGACTTAGCACACTGTACAAGTATGCTGCTAGTTCACTAAAGAAGAAACTATCACCAAAGTCCCAGTTTTGTATTGCAAAATATTCGTTGATTCCAGCAACAACACGTTCTTTAATTTCACTGTCGCTTACAAGTGTGCTATTGTTCTTAACTACTTTAAATGTTGCTTGCAATTCTTCATCTGCCTTGTCACCAAATAGTGGTCTGTAACTAACACTGTTAAAAATAATAGTATCACTTACACTTTTGTACTGCTCTAAACTACCAAATTGCTCACGCAGTTCATTTGTAGTTGGTTTTACAGGCTTGACTATGCTTCCTGTGATATCCGTAACATAGTTTCTATAATCTGCGTCATACTGACTTGTAAGCAAAAACAAATCTACAATGTTGCTTGGGCTTGGATCAATACGTCTGTTGTTTGGACTGTTATGTGTATACTGGAACAGCAAGTCACTGCGTCCTGTGCGTTTGATATAGTCAGTGGTTAGTGCTATGCTTTTAACATTGGCGCCATCAATACTTAGAATATAAAATTTATCATCTGTGCCTGCATAGAATATTTGTCCGCTAGTAAACTGTCCAATTACTTCATTTATTGAACTACGGGTAGCATAACGTTGCTCTACACTGGTACTTGCAACAGGTGTGTAAGTTAAGTATCCGCCACTGCTTATACTTGTCTGATAAAACACAACCTTTGTTGATGCATTAGTAAGTGGAGCAACAACAATGTCAAAAACTTCTGGATTGTCAACAACACCGTCGCTGTCAATATCAGGGAATGTAACTTTAATTCTGTTTGTTAGTGTATAGCCATCTGTTTCTGTGATAACATCATCAATTTGCATTGCATAGTCAACTGCCAAACTGCTTACACTATCAGGCAATGCGTTAACTTTAAGAATGTTTATCTTATCCTTAATAGTTTTGCCTGTGCGTGGATCAAAGATTTTTAAATCATTGTCAAAGTAAAAGCGTGTTTCTAATTTACTTTCAAACACATAACTTGTGCTGCGGAAGTTAACTGTATAAGTTGAGCCATCATTGGTAAATTTAAAGAACCAACTAGCATCCAAGTTTGTATTGCTTGTATTTCCTGTGTAGTCTAAACTAAATGTGTTTGTAGTATTAAGATCCAGTGCATTAATAATTGCCCATGCTTGTGTATCTCTGTCATAGCGCAATCCAAAAGTTTTAAAATCTCCGATTGCTTGAATAATATCGTTTCTTACTGATGCTGTGATTGCAGTGTTCCATGGAGCAATAACTTGATCCAATACTGCATCCTGTGGAATAACTTCACTAAGTGAGACTGGTCCAATGCCTGTTTCCAAATTACCCACACCCTGATTAGTTCCATCTGTTACAACTTCGCTAATACTAGCCCAGATATAATCACGAGTATTAATTGTTCCACTAGTGCCTGTAATAAGGTTGTTGTTTACATCAAATACTTTACCACTTGGTGCAGTAAACTTTAACAATGCGCCAACTTTTGCAAATTTTAAATTACTGGTTGCAAAACTGCCAATTTTAAGAGGACTGTCAACACTGTTTTTAAAATAGCCTGTGACTGTACCACTGCTGGTTGTTGCCAGATTCCAACTAGCACTAAGTCCTGTTACATCAATACCTCCATAGTTTTTGAGATAATAATGCAAACTTTCATTCTTAAGGATGTTTTTTTCAACTTGCTGGCTTATAGTATTACTAATGTCACTGTCAGTTATAAACGTAAACTGGAACTGTTGCAGATCCTCTGTGCGATAAAAAATTCCATCCTCGGCAACAATGTTTGTGCTGCTATACTTGCCTGTTGTGTCACGCACATCCAAATAACGACTGATGCCACTTGCAGTTCTGTTAATTGCTTTTGACTTTAATACATTACTAAATTTAGTGTAAGGAAGGATCTGATAATCCTCACCTGTAATCATACGATCCTGTGTGTAATACTGTTGCTGTGCTTTTAGTTTTACATCACGCAAGTTTTCTCTTGCACTAGCATTTGCTATTGTGCTTTGTAAACTCAGAGTGACTGTAAGGTTTTCAATTTGATTGCTGTGACTTACATAAGGTATAGCAATTTGCAAGTTTTGCATTTCATCAGGACTAATTTTATATGTAGTGCCTGCTCCAGTGCGGAAGTAAACACGGAAGTTGCCTGTTGGAATGTTTGAGAAAACATCATCACCAAATACTAGACTAATTTGATCATTTGCGCGACTGCGCACTGTGAATAAGTTTTTGTTGTTAGCACTTAAACTGTTATAGATAACATTGTTGCCACTAATTGCTGGCACTTTTTCCCAGCGTGTGGTTTCTCTGCCAGAATCATCTAATTGATATAACCAAACATCATTGTTGTCAACATTGTTAACGTCAAGTTCCACTGTGCGGTTAGGAAGTTTTTCACCAATAGTAAAGTCTGCACTCTGCAAGTTGCCCTGTTTAAAGTAAAAGAAAAATCCGCTGTTAGCACTGCTAAACCCTCTGTTATCATTACGATAAAGTATGTTTGTTGTGCTACTGGGCTGTGGTGCTACTTCATACAAATAGTCTGTGCCACTGTAAGTGCCTTTGACTAATTCAAAGTCTAGGTTTTGTGTACCCACTGCAGTTTTAAAGTCATAGATTGGTACAGTGCCAGGATTAAGTTTAAGTTGGTATTCTTCAATATTAATGCCGCCCACTGTTGTTTTTAAACTTGGGTTGCCAAACTGTTGTGTGTTTACCATACTTGCATTAAGCACTGTGGTAAACTGCTCTAAAAAGTCACTGTTAGTTGGATCGCCCCAGACAATTTCTGTGTCACGAAGGCTGTTGCCATTTGCATCACTGATGTCCTCTGTGGTTTCCACACTTGAAATTTTTAGCAATCCGCGGGCAATCTGCTGACGCTTTGGATAATAGTTAAGCATGCGAGCTAGACGTAGTATGCTGTCTCTGCGTTCTGCTGTTTCTAGGAAGTTTTCTCTAGCATTTAAGTCTGCGCGGAAACTAAGGCTTTGCCCTAGAAATGCAATTAGATCAATCAGTGCAATATATTCACTTGATTCAATAAAGTCGTTGAAATCTTCTGGATAATAGTTACGCAAATAGTCAACCATGCTCTTACGAATGGTTTCATAATCGTAACTTTGAAAATCTGCTTCACGGAAGGTCTCGTAGACTTTCTTCCAATCTTCTGCAGCAAATAAGTTTGATTGTCTTGTACTAGCAGCCATGTTTTAACATTCCTATTCTATTGCAGTATTTATTTGCAGAATAAAGTATGTATATTATATTGCTGCGTTATCCGGTCTGTCAAAACGTACACTTAGTTTTTCAACTTGATTATCCACTACATAGCGCAATACTATCTGTACCTGAAGTCCATTTTCGTACTCATCCAGTGTAACTTCTTCTGGGCGCACCCTAGGATCAGTTTGGATTACAGTGTTTACTTCTTCAACAATGAGTTGTTTTGTTTCTTCTGTAAGTGGATCCATGATTAAATCAAGCAAACTAGTGCCAAAGTTGCCGCGCATTAGTTTTTCACCTTTGCGAATAGCAAAATGATTAAGTAAATCTCTTTTTATAAGGTCAGTGTCAGTTAACTTTGGACTACCAAAGTCGTTGTTTATTGTACTAAATCCTTTGTATGTTGCTATTGCCATTTTATTTTCCTTTTAGTGCTGCGTCTGCTTGCGCCAGCAATGCTTTAATCTGTGCTTCCAGTGCTGCTTTTTGTGCTTTACTTAGTGTGCGTCTACCTGCCCACCACTGTGTGCGTAACTGTCTGGCTTGATCACGCAAGGCTTTGTAGGCTGCGTATCCACCCTGCTTTTTCTTACGCTCTAACTCTGCCTCTTTCTTTAATATAGATTTTTCTAGCTCACCCTTTTCTCGTTCTTTTGCTTGAGTTTCCTGAGCCTCCAATCCATATGGATCACTATTGTCAGTGTTGTCTACCAGTGGTTCAGCATTGAACGCATCAATATTTGCTTGTTCTTGTGCATCTGCTTCTGCAGTACTGTCTAGCAAATCATCAGTTGGTGTATAAACATTACCTGTTATAACTTCGCCGCCTGTGACAGGTTCTTCTTTAATTTTTCCAACACGATCACTTGCTGCCGCACCAGTTTGCATACTTTGTTTAACTTTGCTTGCAACATCTTCGCCACTGGCAATGTTTGTGGTGTTAGGTAGTACGTTTTCAATGCTTTGTGTGCCTTGTCTTACTTTTGCTGCTATCTCTGGTGTACTAACATTACTTGCAGTTAGCATACTTGTGATTTCTTTTTTGCCATCAGTTGCAGTAATGCCGCCAATGTTCACTAGTTTCTGATAATCTGCAGCAACAACACCTTGTTGTATTTGTTCTTGTAATCCTGGGTTTCCTAGTAGTTTATTAAGACTACTTGCTCCACCTTTGCCTGTCCATACGCTACTGTCTGCAAGTTGATCGTTAAACACTGCTTCTGGGCGAACAAACCCCTGTGATTGAAGTTGATCTACGTTAAAGCCAAACTTACCAACACTTTTTGTTGCACTATCAATAAACGCAGGATTGTTAGCACTACCAACTTGCTTAACAACTGCAGCATTTAGTCCTTGTACATCAAAACTGTTCAGTGCGCCAACACTAAATCCTGTGTTTACTTGTTTGACCATATCTGTAATTGGGAATTTGTTTATGTTAGGCGCACTCAACACACTGCCCAAGTTATCTGGAATGCTTGGCACTACTTTGCTTAATCCGCCAGTAACACTGCTCAAATCAGGGAGTCCTGCGCCCAGTCCTCCTGCTAATCCTGTAATTTTGCCGCTTGCGTCTGTTACAAGTTTACCAAAGTCTGCACCCTGCAGGGCTCCAGTTGCACCCGAAAGTTGACTTGTAAGATCGCCAACTGGTAAGTTACTAGTAATACCGCTTAAACTTCCAGTAACACTGCTTATATCCAACCCGCCTGTGACTTGTCCTAGCACGCCGTCTGTTAATCCTCCTGGTAATGCCCCACCTAGTCCACCTGGTATTGCACTTGTAAGTCCACCTGGTATTGCACTTGTAAGTCCACCTAGTCCACCTGCTAATCCTCCCGATGCGCCTAATGCACTTGTGATTCCACCTGCTCCGCCTAATGCACTTGTGATTCCACCTGCTCCGCCTAATGCA
>Ga0181380_1000334_pt1 | contig 21532 bp, 29 predicted proteins | sample 3SPOviralmetaG_FD_130116 | JGI IMG/M metagenome (GOLD analysis project Ga0181380, IMG submission 130116) | Marine viral communities from the oligotrophic San Pedro Time Series (SPOT) site, San Pedro Channel, CA, USA - 3 SPOT_SRF_2009-08-19 | ecosystem: Environmental > Aquatic > Marine > Strait... | reverse complement strand
TAACAACCTCCTATAAACCACTTTACACAGGACGAATGACCTCAATATCAATTAGTTATACTCTTAAATATGAAAAATTATGATTGAATTAAATATAAATTAAACAATGGTAAGGATAGGATTTAAGAAAGTCGTCAAAAAACAAAGCCATAGGGGTAATGACAAATATTATCAAAGCAAAGATTGGAAGCATAAAAGATATTTGGTTAAAATAAGAGATAAAGGTATTTGTCAGGGATTGTTGATTGAAAAAGGCGTAATACAATTAGCTGGAAAATATGCGGTTGTCGATCATATAATCCCAAGAAGATTAAAAAATATTGAAGCGGCAATTAAGCCGAATAATTACGATAATAATGATTTCTTAGATTTGAAAAAAAAGGTTAGACTATACGGCCATGATATTATAGAAAACCTTTGGTTTGTCTCTAAAAAATACCATGATGTAAAATCAGCGAAAGAAAAAAAACTATATTTATGATTTAGATGGAAATATCAAAACAAGTAAAACAAACAAAATCATTTATTTATTCACAAAAAGTAATAGATGGTAAAATAATATCATGTGAGTTTATAAAAAAAGCATGCAAAAGATTTCAGCACGACCTTACTAGAGATGATTTAATTTTCAACCTTATTGAAGTTGAAAAAATAACTTTTTGGTTTGAAAAGATAATTTATGTACCTGAATTAAAGAAGCCTGTAAAGTTACCTTTGCCGCATGCCTTTTGGCTTCAACAGATTTACGGATTTTATTACAAAGAATCTGGTGAAAGAAGATTTAAAGAAATGCTTTTACAAGTTGCTAGAAAAAACGCAAAAACGTTTTATGCCGCAGCAATATCTTTATATGAATTAATAGCCGGTCTAGACGACTTTCCAATGATTATGCAAGGGGCAAACAGTAGAGAACAGGCTTTAATCTGCACTAGACAAACAGGAAGATTAATAGAAAAAAGTCCAGTCCTTCAAGAACTCTTAAATAATAGCTTACACATAAGATACCACGGAGGGGAGGCAAATAAAATATTTCTAAAAGATGTTGAAAAAGAAGGTAAAATTGAAGCAATGCCCAAAGATCCGGGTGATGGCGGTAACCCTTCAATGTACGTAATCGATGAACTACATGAGACAGAACACCTTTTGCTTATTGAAACAATGAAGTCAGGGCAGGGGGCTAGAATGAACCCTTTGGGTTTGATTATTAGTAGCCCAGGCGTCCATAAAAACTGGCCTCTGTATACAGTATTTAGAGAGGAATCAATAAAAATTCTCGATGGAGTAATAGATAATGACAGGTTTCTAGCCTTACTATACGAGCAAGATAAGGAGGAAGACTGGGATAATCCAGAATTTTACGAAAAAGCAAATCCGATGCTTCCTTACTCTAAGACAATGCGTAGCTATCTAGATGATAGAATTAAAGACGCTAAAAATAAAGGAGGTGCAACAATGGCATCTGTTAAAATTAAAAATTGTGGCGTGTGGGTTGATTCGGCTGTGACATGGGTTGACAGTAGGGTGATTAACGAAAACGAACACGATATAAGTTATGATGATTTATTGGGGAAAGAGTGTTATACGGGCATTGATTTATCTAAGGCTAAAGATATAACAGCGATTGGTTATTTGTTTCCAAACATTAAAAAGGGGGTACATGCTTATTATGTTCAGTCACATATACCAGAGGACAAACTAAACAGTACAGAAGATCATGTTGATTATAGAAAATGGAATGAGGAGGGATGGCTAATAGTTCATCCGGGAAACGTAATTGATCATGATATTGTTTCTGATAAAGCCTTAGAATTTATGAAGAAAGTAAACGTTAAGGGTGTTGGCTTTGACGTTAAATATGCTTATTCAGGAGTGATAACCACGATTGCAAAGGCTGGCTATGAGGAGATTTGTACACCAACCGCACAGGGTTACAAATTAAGTCCGGCAGTCGTAACAGCAGAGGCAGCTTTGGAAAAAAAACAGTATCACTTCTTTAAAAATCCGGTGACAAGATGGCATTTTTCAAACGTCGTTATGAAGATTGGCGACCAAGGAGATTACTTTCCCACAAAAGAAGGAGGTCACAACAAAATAGATATTGTCTCAGCATATTTAACGGCAGAAACAGAAAGAAATCACCGAGAGCAGGATGAAAAAACATCTGATATAGGCATAACAATATTAAACTAATGGAGCTAAAAACATCATTTGAATTAATTCTTGAATTATTTGAAGATTCTAGAGAAAAAACGGAAGTTCTACGATATCATGACGCAGTAAATAAATTTAGAGAAAACACAGGAATAAAAGAGCCTCATTGCGATTTCATAAGCTTTAGAAGCGCAAAGAATAGATATTATAAAAACATGTTGAGTTAAAATAAAAATTATGATTACAATAGAATTAACATTATACAATAAAAAACAAACAGTCAACATTCTACCTACTTATTCGTTTAAAAACGTTCTTAAAAACGAACTCGTAAATGATGCTCAAGAGCTTTTTTTTCACTGGTTTGAAAAAAAGGATTTAGAAAAAAGCGTATTTGTTTGTTTTGAAAATTTTAGAGGCTTGTCAGATGAATATTTAAGAAATGAACAAAGAACTTTTCTAGTTAGTCACAAATGGGATGATATTGCCGACTTCTGCGAAAGTCACTTAGATGGAAATACAGATTATGATGTTAATTTTGCTGTTTTTGAATTTGAAAATTATGAAGACGCTTTTGGGTATTGCAAAGATTTGAAGGAAGGTTTTTAATTATTATGAACACATGAAGGATAAGAATGGAATATATAGGAAAAGAATTATTGAAAGGAATAAGTAAATCAAATCCTTTTATTGTAGATGGTAATGTTATTGGAGTTCCGTTTAATCTAGATCAGGTATATTATCTGTTTGGAAAAGAGATTATACCAGATAAATTGGGTATATACCATCTTTTTTATAAAGATCAATTGGTTTATATAGGAATGAGTAAAAGCATAAGAAGAAGGTTAATAGAGCATCTTAGAGATAAAGATATGTTATTTGATGATGTTTTATGGTTTTGCTCAAAGAGATGGAAACAAGACGATACAATTGAGGAGACTTTAAGGATTAAATATAAAATGATTGAAAAACATAAACCAGTAAAGCCAAATTACGCACAATAATTAAGGCAAAAAACATGCAAAAGGTGTTTGGTAGATCTTTTACAACAATGTTTACATAATTTAAAATGAAATAACAATACTATTGCTTTAATAAATAGAAATATTTTTGAGCAATTCTAATAAACCTTCTTTTATCAGTAGACTTTTATTAAGATCAGTAAGCGCAATAGAAGCGTTTAGAGGGTCTGAGAAAAGGGGGCAATCTTTCAATTTCGGTGAGGGTGGATATTCATCTTTTAACGATTGGTTTTCTGGTAATACAGAAAACGACACGGATATTAATGTAACCTCAGAGCTTGGATCTAAAATGGGTACTGTATGGGGTTGCTTAAATATTTTAAGTCAAGATACTGCAACTTTACCTTGTCAGGTAAGGCAAAAAACAGAAGATGGAAAAGAGGTAATAACCAACAACATAACCAAATTATTAAACAAAAAACCGAACCGGTATGAAAACGCTTGGCAATTCATGTATGGGATGGTTTTTTTTGGTGAAGGATGGGGGAATAGTTACGCTTATATTTTTAGAAATGAAAGAAACGAACCTACAGAGCTAGTCAGATTAGCCCCTTGGAGGGTTGAGCCTAAAATAATTGAAGGAGACTTATTTTATCAAGTTGACGGTGGTAAATGGATGATTGCAGCTAGGGATATTATCCATTATAGATCATTTGTTTTAGATGAAGTAAAAGGCATATCAAAGATAGAATACAACGCGAATCTCATTGGATTAAAGAAAAAGCAAGATCAGTACGCAGGACGTACAACAAATACCAAGATACCGGGCTATTTATACGCTGAAAATGCAACAAGCGAACAAGAAAATGACATTAAAGTAGCTTGGAATGCCGCGGTTCGCGGTGACAACATAAGCGGAACGCCATTTTTAAAAGGTGGTGTGAAATACGAACAATTAATGATTTCGCCGGAAGCTTCGGAGATTGTTTCTTTAACCGAGTGGACAGACACGCAGACTATTGGGCTTTGGAGAATACAACCTTCAATGTTGTCAAACCACAAGAATTCAAACTATTCAAACGCTGAGCAACAAGCTTTAAATCATGTAAAATTTACATTACAGCCTATTTTGACATGCTTGGAGCAGGAATTTAACGAAAAGCTTTTTTCAGAAAGAAACAAACAAAGCAAATCACCTCAATACGTTAAGTTTAACATGCACGGACTACTCCGAGGAGATATTCAAGCTCAAACAGCCTATCTACAGGCGCAGCGAACAAGCGGAATAATAAACGCAGACGAATGGCGAGCCTTAGACGACCGACCAAAACAAAAAGACTCAAAAGGTAACACGGGCATTGGTGAAAATTACCTTGTTCAGGGGGCTATGGTTGACATTGAAAGCATAGGATCATCAATTGAAACAGAGCAAAGGGCAAAGCAAGAAATTGAGGGTATTTTAAAGAAATATAAAATAAACGGTTATTCAAAACAATGAATAAGGATTATATAAAAGGGATAGATGGCGCTGAAAGGCGTTTTATCACTCCTAACATTGAGTTTAGGAGCGATGATGATAGTAATACCATTCAAGGCGTTGCGGCTGTTGTTGAAAAGAGTACTGATTTAGGTTGGTTTGAGGAAAGGATATCGAGAGGCGCTTTTGATAATGTATTACGCGATGATGTAGTTGCTTTATTTAATCATGATCCAAACTATCCTTTGGCTAGATCAAATAACGGACAGGGGACTTTAGAATTGTTTCTTACTGAATCAGGAGATTTGGGTTATAGATACAACACGCCAGACAGGACATATGCTAAAGATTTACAAGACGCTATCAGAAGTGGCGATGTAACTAAAAGTTCTTTTGCTTTTAAAATTAAAAAAGAAGAGTGGACTTACGCTAGTGATGAAAATGGATTAGAAAAAGATGTAAGAAATATAACTGAGGTTGAAAGGCTATATGATGTTTCGCCTGTTACTTATCCAGCATATCAAGACACAAGCGTTGCGGCTAGATCATTAAACAATATCAAGGATAATAAAAACGAAAAAGAGTACTTAAACGATCAATACGAGTTTGATCAATTACTAATGAATTTAGGGTTATAAATTAAAATAAATGAACAGGATTAATTATTTAAAAGAAGAGATTCCGGCAAAAGAAAAAGAGTTGAAGGAATTACGGTCTAAGCTTGATCAAGAGAAAAGAGCTAGGACAGAAGAAGAAAAACAAAGCTCTATTACTTTAACTTCTGAGATCTCAGATATGAGAAGTGAGTTAAATGAACTTTTAGACGAAGAAAAGAGAAAGTCTTCTATCGTTGACACTCCAAAAGTGACAATTGAAGATATTTCTAAAAGATCGCAAGAGCCAAAAGTCACGAACGATAATAAAAAAACAGAAGAGTATCGTAATGCTAAAACGTTTTCTTTGATTCAGGCTAACATGGTTGGCAATGCTTACGAACGAGAAGAAGCACAGCGATCACTAGCAGAGGGTGGCCATTATGATGATATTTTAAAAGGTGATAAGTTAGAAAAGAGATCATTTAGCACTTTGCTTGATCCTAAAGGAGGGGTATTTTTACCTCAATCAATATCTAGCCAGATAATGGACATTATGCAGACTTACGGGGTTATTCCTGCTAATGCTACTAATTTTGGGGATATTTCACAGGGTTCTTTGAAAATACCTCAAATACTTGGCAGACCAGCATTTTCGGCTGTAAGTCAAGGGGGAGCTATTACAGGATCAGGGTTTAATCTTGGAGGAATCGAATTAAAAGCCTTAAAATGGGGAGCTATAATCGATTGGACAAACGAGGTAGACGAATCAGTAGGTGCGCGATTAATGCCTATCATAATGGATAAATTGGCAGAAGGTTACGCATATGTCCAAGACAATACGTTTTTCAATGGTGACGGAACGAGTACCTATAATGGTATAAAAGGACTTGAAGGATTAGCCGGATCAGCTAATTATGTTAGAGTTGCAACAGCTACAGGTAATGCTACTTTTGGAGCGTTAACGGCTGATAATTTTCTAGCCCCACAGGAGAATGTAGCCCCCGGTGCAAGATCAGGCGGTATTTATGTAATGCATCCAAACATGATTTTCACTTTAAGAAAATTAAAAGACGGTCAGGGTAAATATATTTACGGAGATCCTAACGAATTACAACCAGCGGGTAGTTTATGGGGTTACAGAATAGCAACTAGTGAGGCTTTTCCTATTGTGGACGGATCGGGAAAAACGGCGTGTGCATTTTTTAATCCTTCATATGTTGCTTACGCCACGGGTAGAACTTTGACTGCAGACAGATTAAAAGAGGGTATTATCACTAATGAGGATAGCGCTAGCGTAAACCTTGCTACTACAGACGCGCAAGCACTAAGAGTTACAGGATTGTTTGATTTGATTTTATCAACGGTTACAAGGTCTACAAATAGTGTAGCACAGGGCGCATTTTCAATTTTAAGAACAGCATAAAAGTAAAAAAATGGGAGCTAAAGATTTAAAATCAAATATTAATCATAAGAGATTGGCAACATACGGGCAAAAAAACGCTTCCGTATCTGTTGCAGGCGTTGAGGTCGCCGACTATTTAGGACAATGCTTTGTTCTGGAAGTAGGCGCACACACGGCAGACGGGATAAGTGTTAAGTTGCAAGAGTCTGACGACAATTCGGCTTGGACGGATATTTCGTCTACGGATTTAGATTTTTCGACAGGGTTTAGTCAAGATTTTGCGGTCATATCGTCTAATGATGACACAACTTATTACGCGGGATATAAGGGTCGAAAAAAATACATAGGTGTCGCTATTGTTGACGCGGGTTCAGGGGACGCAATATTAGGGGCTTACGTTGTGAGTAGCTTTGCTAAAGAGATACCGAAAAATATCTGATTATCATAATTTGTTTTACTTGTTTGAATAAAGAGGAGGTTTATTCCTCCTTTTTTTTAATTAAAAATTATGGCAAAATATAAAATGAGGTATTATGGTAGTTGTTCCGGTCAATCTGGGGCTAGTTATCAGTTCGATAAAAATCAAATAATAACAGCTCCTGATAATGAATTTGAGGAAAACACGGCGGAGGATATATCGGGAGATTTTGAAGAAAGAAAAGTAATAGAAATTAACGGTGATAATGTAGAAACATCGTCTTTTAAAAAAAGAGGTAGGCCAAAAAAAAATAAATAATGAGTTATTCAGTAACATTAACAGGTAATGGCAACACAATTGCAAGGCAGTGCAGAAATAATTTAGCTATAACTATTAGAGGCACTTATGGAAGTGGAACTGCTAAAGTTCAGGTGTCGGATTCATCAGATGGTACATTTGTTGACGTTGTGAATGGTAACTTTGATTCCGGTTCTAATGTTAAAATAGTTAATTGGAATGGATGGGTTAGGGTTAATTTATCAGGAGCAACAAGCCCTTCTCTTTACGTGTCTATGACTAAGCCAAGCGAATTATGATTTTAACAGATGTATTATCAGAAGTATTGTCAGATATATTCCAAGATGGTACATCTATTAATCTTGACAATGTAAGGTTTTACACCAAAGGGCAAGTATTACCTCGTAATCAATGGCCTACATCAACAGATCAGCTAAAAAATGAGGTTGGATCGCCTCACATGCAATTAAAAACAGGCAGTGGTATTAAATTTGTATCAGCGACTAGTGATAGAGTCATAGGAACATTAAATGAAACTCTTACATACCCATTTTCAATTCGATCAAGAGTCCGATTTGATAAGCACGGTCAAGCAACTACGAATCAATTATTTGCAGTCGCCAGCGACACCGATTTTAATCGGTATTTCGGGTTGGTTTCACTCACATCAGATGTTCTGTCTATACAAAGAAGAAATACAACATTGAATACAGACAACACGTCTTTTTCATCATCCAATTCGAATGACTTCAACGAAGTTGTATTAGTATTCCAAAGCGCAACAACAATTGAAGTTTTCTACAATAATTCGAAAGAAACATTAACAGTGTCTAGCGTGTTGATTGATGCTAATGTTGATTCTTTTATAATTGGAGGAATTAGAATATCGTCACCAATTTATGGTAGTTCTTCTAATCAAATATTTCAAGTTTACAATCACGAATTAACAGACGCGCAAGTATCTGAGGTTTATAACAATCCACAGCAATCAATACCAACCGGATCAACAGTAGTTGTTAATTTAAGACTACAAGAGGGCGAATTTTTAAATGGAAATATAGCTATAAATGAAGGGACAGGGGGAAATGGAACGTTTAGCACCACGGGTGCAGGCAGTTATGATGCGGCTGTAAATGGCTTATATGATGGCTATCAAAAGGCGTTAGGAGGCATAAACATAAACAGCGGAAGAACTATAATATCAAATTATGCAACCAGCACAATTGATATAGAAGGTAATCCGATATCAAACCCTTGGAAAACAGGACGATTAAACTGTTTAGGGGGCTTGCACGGAGGAACAACAGCAATAAGCGTAGGGAATACTAGAACACTTGCTTTTGCTATTTATGTAGCAGACGCTAGCACAAATCAAACGATATTTGAAACGGGTAGTAATGACATAAATCTGACATCCAGCGCTATTGCATCTGCTGATTTTTCTAGCATAACAGTAGATTTATCAACCAACACGATCACAGATGGATCGTGGCACTATGTAGAACTACAAAACGCAACGGATGTATCATTAACATCACTTAGAGTAAAAGAAGGATTTGACGGAATTCTTATTCCATTCATTACTTATTCCGTTCAAATATCAAGTAATACATCATCAGTATTATTTAATTATATTAAGACACTGTACTAATGAATACTAATAATTCACAATCATTTTTGCCTGTAAAATCATTCGATAGTTCACTGCCTGACGCTGTGGCTGGGAGGCTTGGAGATGTGTTTCCAGCTTATGAATTAGTTTTAAATGAAGATGGAGAGACAGTATTAGGCGATCAAATTACTAATGGTACTTATAAAGAAAGATTGCTATGTAATCCCTATACTGCTAATCCTTCATTTAGTGTTGATCAAATAGAAAGATTGTTATCCCAAAAACCAAAAGTTTACAATCCAGATACTTTAGATAGTTTAGGCTTTTCCACAGATATAGATAATAACTTAATAGGGCAGGAATTTTATATAATACCGATTTTAAGAACGAGAGGTATTACAGAGTCATTAGATTTCGCAAGAGATCAATTTGCAATAGCGACAGGACAACAAATAGTATATCCAGAAGGTTACGCTATTATAGAAGTAGATTTAAACACATATTTAAAAAGTAGTGATTAATTATAACTCAACATATCTAGGGCGTTTAGCGAATTGGGTTAGTCAAACGGGACACTCTATAATAGGAGGTGGAAGCACAGATATTGCGATGAGTGCAAAAACATATTGGAACGCTGAAAACGGAAAAAGACTATTTAAGATTTTAATGGTCTTTGTTGATTTTACATTTAGCGTTGTTGACGGTGACGATCATTGCTTAAGATCATATAGAGCAGACATGAACGAGGATTATAATTTAGGTCAAACAATTTGGTTGGATTTCTCAATATTTTTTTTGCAGTTCTTTGGATGCGTATTTTTAAATATTGTGTTTCTTCCTGTTAGATTGTATAAATTTGTTATACATGAATCTTAAGAGAACTATAGCGCCGGCAACTGACTTTATAACTGTAGAAGACGCAGCTACTCAGGTTTTTGGAGATGATACTTTTGATAGCAGTAAATTAACTAGAGATATTAAGGCGGTTATTCGTTACGCGGAAACATATACCGGGAGATCTTTTATAAATCAGACTTGGGAAATGACGATTCAAGATTTCCCTGATTCTACTAGATACAATAAAGGTCGGTCTATTTTTTTACCTAAAGGAAATTTACAATCTGTTACATCTTTAAAATATAGAGATCAAAACGGAACACTTCAAACACTAGTTGAAGATACGGATTACAGGGTTGTAAATAGTTGCAATGATTACGGTATAATTGAAAGAATTGAAACCGCTGGGGATTGGCCGGTTGTTGATAGTTATTTTGAAGATGCGGTAGAAGTGGTTTATGTTGTTGGGGATGGGGATACTTTAAACGCAACAGAATACAGTGAATTAATATCGGGCTGCATGATATTAATTGGTGAGCTATACGCGACACGACAAGTAAATATACCGGGTAACTATACCGAAAGTTTTTTTTACCAAATGTTTTTTAATCATTACAAAATATTTACAGATTTTAATTTATTAAATCAAGTAAAAAATAAAAGTTTTCACTGATGGAAGATAATACAAGCACTACCGAAATGGATCATATTACTATTGTGTATGTTAATAACTCATGAGTTTATTTCCGTTAAATATTGGAGATTTTGATCAACGGTTTACGATAAAGAGACCTGTCAAAGTTGAATCTGATGGAGAGCAAAACATTTCCTTATCAGATTTATATACTAACGTGTTTGCGAAAGAAGTCAAATCCGGATCAAAAAGTAATGAAAAAGAAGAAGAAGGTCAAGTAGTGGGATTGGATTACAGGTCTTTTATAATAAGAAAGCAAGATAGAAATATAAATATTGAGGACGTTATCTTTTTGGATAGTGATAATTACTACATTACAGCTATTGACCGATACGATAGAATGCATATTAAAATAGAATGCGAATCAAGAGACAATGATTAATAACGTTTACACTATATTGTCAAATAACGCATCTGTAAGCAGTGCGGCTACTGGCGGCATATGGCTTGAAGAAGTACCGCAAGGTAAAGAGCCGGCGTATATTGCTTTAAGCATTGTAGACGGTGACACAAATGATAGTAAGACAAGTACCTCCAAAATGGATGTTTACATCATATCGGTTAGTGTTTACGCCCAAAGATTGTATGATTCAGGTGGAGTAGTTGGGGCTGTTAGTTTGTTGGAGTTAGTTAGAAATGTATTAGATGGCTATGAAGACACTGTGAACAGTCAGTTAATGTATTGTCGCGCGTTTAGCACGCCGCAAACTTTTAATTTAAGCATTCCGAATAAAAAACTAATAAGCGCGGAAATGGATTACGAAATATACGCAACAAGATGATAATTGAATATATTAAAAAAGGAAAAGATAGGCACGGAAACGAAATTCCAAAAGGTAGAAAAGCAAACGTTACTTTTGAAAAAGCAAAAAAGCTTATAGATGATAAGATAGCAAAAGAAGTCGTAGGCCAAGGCCGATCAGTTTTTTTGAAAGTACAGGAAGAAATAAAAAATATAAATAACGAATAAATGGCACAAACAGCAGGGATAATTAGAGGTAGATTAGTTAGTCTAAATATTGATGGGACGGTAATTGATAATCAATTAGATTCATCGTTTGAGTTGACTAGAGATGTTGACGAGATCACGACAAAGCAAAGCACGGGAGACGCGAAGGAATACGATTATGGGCGATACACTGGCACGGGTTCAGCTAACTTTAGATTAGCCTTTGACGCAACAGAAGGATTAACACAATCTGTTGCGGATTTAAAAGCAGGGACAATAGTTCCCGGATTATGGACTACAGGAACTGCGGCAAATGCTACGTATGCGGCTAGTTTATTGGTTTCAAGCGTTTCTGTAAACTTTCCATCCGAAGGACACGCAGACGTAAGTATGAGCTACCAAATGACCGGAGAATTTACAGAAAGTACAACGGCATAATAAATATTATAGGATCATAAAAAAATAAACCCAACATGATTACAATTAAAATAAACGGAAAGGATCACCTTATTAATATAAATAATAGGGTGATCACTATCCTTTATCGCGAAAAAGGAAAAGACGCATTAAGTGGCGATTCCTTGGAATGGTTAGACGATTTTGAGATTACTGAATTTATAGGGCATTTAGGATATTTAGAAGGATGCGCATTTAAAGGAGTGCCGCCGGATTTAGATTATAAACAGTTTTCAAGCGGACTTACAAGGGTTGGCGCCTTGGAGATTTCAGGATATTTTATGAGGGAAATAATTGAGGCGGCCGAATTTGTAAATACAAACTTTAATTCAAAAAAAAAGCAGATGCCGAGGGATTAGGTTTTAGTTGGGTTGACTTTGAAAATTTATCCCTTGGCTTGCTTAATATAGATCAAAATGAATTTAACATCTTAACACCATTAAAAGTTTACTGGAAGTTAAAAGCTAGAAAAGATGAAAAATTAAATATAGAGGTTAGGGATAGGCGAAACGCATTTTATCAAATAGCTCCATACTGGTCAGGTGTAATGCCGTTAAATCATATGTGGCAATTGTGGGTAATACCTGAGATCGATGGAGATGAAAAGGAGATTTACAAAAGACACAGCGCGACAGTAAGACCGGAGACAGAGCAAGAGAAAAAATTACGGCTTAAAATATTAGGAAAGGATGAGTAAGTTTATATACGGAAACGAAAAAATTGATAAAGCTTTACGTGATTTTCCAAAAAACATCAAGATTAGCGCAATACGTGCAGCGGCCAGAGAAGGTGGAAACATCGTAAAAGATAGAGCCAAATCAAAGGTTGGTAGGATTGCGAAGAATAAAGAAGGGCAGTCTAAGGCAGCATACGTTCAAAGAAATATAAGAACAGTTGCAAGCAGAAGCAAGGACAATCCGGGAGTGAACGTCTACATAAAAGGAAAATCAATCCCGGTAGGAAAAAGACATTGGAGCGTGCAGAGTTACGGGGTTTTACTGGGTGAAGGATCTGAAGAAGAGAGATTTACAAGAGGTACGGGGGCAAGAAGGGGCGATTTTAGAGGTTATGGAAATTTCATCGAAAAAGCAAACAATGAAGTAGGAGCAAGAGCGCGAAGGAGGTTTTATAAATCTTTAACAAATCACGTTGATAAAGCACTAGACAGGGCAATAAAATAATGGCAAAAAGTCAGGATTATATAATTAGATTAAGGGCTGAAAACAAGGATCTGAAAAAGAAACTTATTGATAGCAGAAACAGGCTTAAATATCATAATAGAAAAGTTCAGGCTCTGTCTAAGCAAGCGACTGCCGCGCTGGGTGGGTTCTTTGGCGTTGGCTTAAGCCTTGCGGCGGTTGGTTCTTTTTCTAAAGCACAATTTGAGCTTATAAAAAGAACAGATGCTTTAAATAAGTCTTTACAAGCGGTAACAGAATCCAGTTACGAGTTTCAAGATGCTCAGAAGTTTTTGAGCAAAACGGCTTCTAATTACGGAGTTGATATATTTAACCTTACTCAGCAATATGTCAAGTTTAAAGCAGCTATTAAAGACACGTCTTTAGAAGGAGAAAAAGGAGAGCAAATATTTGATAAGATTACAAGGTCAGGCGCTATGCTTAGCCTTAGTAATGAACAGTTAGAAGGAACTTTTAGAGCCTTAGAGCAAATGATTTCTAAGGGCAATGTTCAAGCAGAAGAGATTAGAGGGCAACTTTCGGAAAGATTGCCGGGTGCTTACAAGATATTAGCAAAGTCAATGGGTATAACAACCCGAGAGCTAAATGAACAATTAAAGTCCGGAAAAGTCTTGGCAGAAGATGTCCTCCCTAAATTTGCAGATCAACTATTAATAACTTATGGAGCTGATAAAGTTAAAAGAATAGACACAGTAACTGCGGCGCAAAATAGATTATCTAACGCGTGGAACTCTTTTGTCGCATCGATGGATAGTGGAGATGGAGTTATATCAAACTTGATAAAAAACACTTTTACTAATCTAAGTGCGATTTTGTCAGGAACCGCTGGACTTTTTGAATCTAATGACGAGATTTTGAAAAGGCTTTTAAAGACAAAGAGGGATCAGCATAAGGAAGAAAAGACAGCTTTAGAAACAACAAAACTATATAATCTTGCGCAAGCAAATGGAATAAAAACGCTTAAGCAATTAATGGACTTAGAACCTGATAGAATTGTATCTAAAATGGCTGATAAGTTCCAAGTTGTTAGTAATGTTCTTAAAATGTTAAAACAAGATCAATCAGAATATAATGATCTTGTAAGAGAATTGCAAGAAATTCAATCATTAGGAACAATGAGTGTTGCTAAAAAAGATGTTGACACGTCTCTAGAATTTCCAATGCCTGAATTCCCAATCAATAAGGCAAATGAAATAACTGAGCGTTATAATGAATTTTATGAGGGAATTAATAGCCAGTCTGAGGCTAGGCTAAGCGATCTTAACGCAATTGTTGAGGGGTCTTTAGAACAGGCTATTGGGTCTTTTGCGGAAGGATTAGCGACGGGTGGGCTTGATTCCGCTTTTGCTGGATTGTTTAAGGTGATTGGAGGTGGGTTGAAAACTCTAGGTTCTGCCTTGATAGCGTATGGTGTTAGTATGGATGCGTTTAAAAAAGCTTTCTCAAACCCTTATGTAGCCATAGCAGCAGGTGCAGCAGCAATAGCCGCGGGTGCGGCAGTTCAAAACGCGGCTTCAAACTTAAGCTCGCCGACATCTTCTGGTGGTGGCGGTTCTTCTGGTGGTGGAGGATCACGTAATTTTCAAGGTCAAAATAATTTAAGCGTCAATATTCAAGGTACTAGTGAGATAAGAGGAGATAATATTTATCAAGTCTATAACCAACAAGTGGTTAAAAACAAACGAGTAAATGGCGGATAATCTATTAGGGCGTATTATATGTACAAATAATTCAGCATCATCTTACAATGAAGATGATATAATTCAGATATATTATAGTGACACATTAAACACAATAATAGTCAAGTTAAACGACGTTGCGGTAACGAGTGGGGGTGCTATATTTTATAATGAATACGTTGCGGATCTAGGTTCTTTAGGTTACTACAATACTAAATTTGATTTAAACCTACTTAACACATTAAAGTCTAATTACCAATTTTGTGACGGTACAGGATTAGTTTATTTTCAGCTACAAGAGTCTTTTCCTTATTTTTCGCAGCAATTAGACGTGAACAGCTCAGAATGTGGGGGTGTTGCTTGTGATATTCTAATCCTTGGTAGTCCTATATTAACTAGCCCAACATCAGCAACGGGAGTTGATGGTCAAATAAAAATAACAGCACAAAGTCAAGCGGTCATCAAGTTCGGTAAATACAACTTTGATTATTCAACTCAAGGATTTGCGGCTGATGCGGTAGATGGTAATGTTTACACTTACACATTTAATGGGTTAGGGGTAGGTGAGCATAAATTATTTGTTAAAGATTCTCTAGGATGTACGCAAGAAAGAACCGTGAATCTTTTTTTTGATGATGAAGATAATATTTATAATGTAAAATATTTTTACTCTTATACGGGTAGGTATGGCGATGTTGATTTAATTCGTATCCTAGAAAAAGACTATGTAGGGAGTGCCGAAGAAATAGCTATAAATGCACAGGATGACGAGACTTTAACGGTTGACCCGTTGGTTTATTCAAGAGGAAAAACAGGATCAGATTTTTTTAGCGGTGTTGACTCTTCAAGTGTAGTGATTGGTATTAGATCGAAAGTAGATAATAAATTCAACGACTTATATACTCAGAGCGAAAAAAAATATTTAATCGAATGGTATAGAAATCCGGCAGATTTAAACAACCCTGTTAGTAGTGAGTTGTATTTTAAAGGTCTTAATATACCCTCATTAGGTGAGGAGTCTTATAGCGCAACCCCTTACACATCGTACTTTACTTTTACTGACAGATTAAGCGATTTAAACAAATATAACTTCGCTGATGAATATGAGGACTCAAATAATAATTACGAACTAGTTCAAACCGCTTTACAAGGGCAAATAAATGTAATTGAAATATTAGCTTTTTGCTTAAAAAAGTTGGGGATAAGCAAAAATATAAGGTGTGGGGTTAATATTTTTTCTGAGGGAATGAATACAACAACCTCAGACGATCCGCTATTTCAGACATACGTAGACGTATCTACATATTACAAAGGAAATAATATTTTAAAATGCTCTGATGTTGTCGATCGGATTTTAAAGCCTTTTCAAGCTAGATTAATTAGTTGGGGAAACTATTACTACATCATTAGAATTCCGGAATCTTTAAGCACTTGGAATTATAGGGAGTTTACAAAAAATGGCGTATACGTTGCTAATGGGTCTCATTTAAACCCTTATGTTGATATAAAAAACGCATCAGATAGTAACAGATTGATCTACATGTCTGATGGAAATACACGTAGTAATATTCAATCATACAGACGAATTAATTTAATCATTAATAGAGATATTGCGAAAAGCTTAGTAAACCCTTTTAATGATATTTATTATAATAATGAGTTAAATTCTTTCGCGGGGTGGACTAAGAATATAGTAAGGTTTGGTAGCTGGGTTACAGAGTCTCAGGACGAAGGTGATTATTCATTAAATGGTATTTATGAGGTTATCCCCGTTGTTGGAGGTCAATTCGCAAATGATTTTACTTATGGGGGTGTTAATTATATCTCATATTCTGGGGTGATAGAATATTCAGGATCGGATAAATTCAAATTAAAGGTTAAGTATTTGATAAGCTTAAATAAAAATATATTTAGCTTAAATATTAATTGGCTGTTAAAGGTTGGGGATTATTATTTAAACTCTGACGGGTCTTGGTCTTTAACGGAAAACATAAACACGTTTTTTGAGGACAAATTAAACGAAGATTCTGAATTTGAAATATATGTAAATTTCCGAGAGGGTCAAGAATCAAAAGTAAATGAATCATTTGAACTTCGATTGTATGATGTTGATTATAGATCTAGTGATATAGCGGAATCAAACACTAGCGCAATGATCACGAGTATAGAAAACATATCTACATCAAATTTAACAATAGGTAATAGAATTATTGCAAAAACATACGCACAGGTACTAGACGATTCGTTTGAATTAGTTAAAATAAGATTGTACATGTACTTTTACGAGCTTGTCTTTAGGACAGCGAGTAGTGACGGGGTTAATCTTATAAGCGCCTCAGATGATGATGATTTAATGTGGAGCCTAATAGGATCTAGTAATTTTGAAAACCCTATAGACGCGACAGATTACAGTGTAATCAAATACAAAGAAATAGAGTTTGTAACCTTGCCAAGCGGTGAAGAACTACAAGAAACTAAAATAAATAGATTACCAGTCAACAACGATAACAGTATCGATTTAGATTTTGATTTAGATCATTTCGATACAGATCAAACCATTAACAACACTGAACGGATGGTGAAAAATGGCTTTTATCTTTCGGATGGGTCACCAACAATGAGTTGGCGATCCGCCGGTGAATCCGCTGGCTTTACTATTCAAAATGTCACCTACTTAAACTTGTCAAAATTAACTAATCCTTCTAATCAAAATGGATTTAGAAGGTCTGCAAGAAAGATGAATGTTAAATGTAAATCAAATATAGATGTTCTAGGATTTAACACTATAAGAGATACGAATGATAACAATAGATTATATTACGCAAATCAAATAACATGGAGTGTTAAAGATATGATTTTTAATAGTCAAGAGCTAGTAGAAATAGGTAGTGACACGGAAACTATAGTGAAATCACATCAAGACGCATCGCATGATTCAGGACATAATTAATATAAAATGAGTGTATTAACAGACGCAGATTTAACAACTAAAATAGATAGCGAATACGCTAACAATACAACCGAAGCAATTACCCCTTTAACGCATAGAACAGTTCATGGAGACATGAAAGATTCTAAGATAAATAAAAAAGCGGGTGTATATTTTCGAGGGCCGGTATTAGCCACGGGTTCGGCTAATACTTATTCTATAAGCATATCGGACTTATATCCATCTTCATACACTCAAAGTATACCTATACTTATACAAATAAATTTGACTAACACAGGTGCGTCTACATTAAATATAAATGGATTAGGTGTTTTAGACTGGAAAAACAGTAATGATACTGCATTAAGTTCGGGACAGTTAGAAGTAGATAAATATTATTTCGTCCAGTATAACGGAACATTTATCGAGTTAATGGATGTTACAACTATTGCCGCGGTTATAGCTTCTAGTGTATCAGTCGACGATAGTGGGTTTGATGTAATCGAAGGGTCTAACGTTCAGACCTCTTTTGACAGTATAGATAATGCCTTATTGAATGCGCGAACAACAGGGGCAAGATTTGGAGGTATTGCAAGCGTAAATGGAGGCTTAGGAACAGGCGACACTATAGACTTAACCGCCGGAGCAGGGCAGATTCTTAACAACACAGACGCAGAAAACCCAACATATACAGCCGTTTCGTGGACAGCAAAAACAGACGTTGCATTAACTTCTACTAATCCCAATATAACTTACTGGTATTCCGACGATAATACAGACACTTTAAAACAGCAAACCACAGTGCCGACGCGGGCAGAAAGAAGAACTAAATTATTTTTATTTCGAACATCTTACACGTCTTCTCTAACAGCTATTACGGGGGTTGACTCAGAAGCTAACCCTGTCCAGCAAGAAGGGTCTTCAATTAAAGATTTTGCAGAATTAATAGGGTCGTTAAGAACAGTCGGCGAGGTAATACCAAGTGCCGCCAGCACTAATCTAACCTTAATCGTCACAACGGGCGGGATTTTTAATTACGGATCTAATTACGATGTTAGTTATATTGATCCTCATGTTACGACTATACCCGCTTTTAATTCGAATAGAGGAGATACGTTTAGATATGCTATTCCATCAGGCGTTATAGCGACAGATCAAACTACCTTTCAAGTTGCTAATTATGCTCCAAGTGGAGTTGTAGCCGCAATACCCGGTGCTAATAGTAGAGTAGGAATACATTACATATTTATTTTTTCCCCTTCTAATGTCCGAATAGTTTACGGATCTGAATATTATAGTAATTCAGATGAAGCTATATCAGCTTTAGGGGCAATCAACCCATTAGATTTAGCTCCTTCCGGCTTTAGAAATGCGTTTCTGTTAGGTGCTTTTATTGCGCAAAAAGACGAGACAGATGCAAGTAACGGAACTTTTGTTGTGACGAATCAATTTGGATCATTTGGGGGTGGTGTTGCGGGTCAAAGTGGTGCTTTATTGTCAGCAAATAATTTGAGCGATCTTGTAAGTGCGTCAGATTCAAGAACTAATTTAGGGCTAGGATCTTCATCTGTTGCCGCCTTAATTGATGATGATAGTTTTGATACCGCAACATCTACAAATATACCGAGTGCTGAAAGCGTTAAAAGTTATGTTGATAATAACACGGGATCAACATTTACGCCAACGGTAAGCGGTCAGGCAAACGTATCATCATCCTCATCATCATCATCTAGATACGTTAAGGTTGGAAACACTATAATTGTATCATTTAAGGTAAACATAACCCCTACGGCAACATCAACTGAAACAATAGTAAATTTTGATTTGCCTGTCGCGTCTAGTATATCTTTATCAACAGATATTTCTGGGGTTTTATCAGGCAGAGACTTGAACGGGGATTATTTTTCAGGATATATAGAAGCAGAGGCGGCAAATAATAGAGCTGATTTATATTTTAAATCCTTATCTACTGATATTCATTTTATTAGGGGTACTTTTCAGTATATAATAGCTTAAATAATTAAATAAGTTTTAAATAGAGTAAATTGCTATTTTAAACTTAAATTTTAAACTATGAGAGAGTTATTAAGCAGAATGCCGAAAGACCCAGAAGAGCCGGGACAAGGACCCAAAGAAGAAGACCCAGACGATGATTAAGGTTATTCTTGGAGGATTATTTTTGACCTTGTTTTTACCTGTTATTTATGCGTTATTTGAAGGGTATGATAATAGGGTTGATTTATTCCTTTTTGTTGACTTTGAACAAAAATTAAAGTGGTACGCTCATTACACAGCGTACCATCTTGAAAACATTGTAAAGACTTTTTTAATATATTATCTTATTAATAAAAATATATCAAATGATATAGTACGTAAAATAGCTTTTTCTTTTGTAATTTTAAGCATATTCAGATTAGTTGAATATTGGTTGTTTAGGCATCATATACCGTTTTTACCAATATTTGGGATTATCTTAGCGTATTCTTTTATGTTATGGCTAAAAAGGCACTAATGACTATTCAATTTATGCTATTCTGGATATACAGCTTTGCGCTAACACCAATTCTACAAAGTGTTGTTGAAATTACAGATGTGAGAAGACCCCCAGAAGTAGTATTTTATATATTTACCTCTATGTTATTCATGCCGGAGGTATGCCTTATCTTATTCCCTAGCTTTAGGAATTGGATAAGACAAGGAATAGAGGACGCAGACGGAGAATTAAACAAAAATGATGTGAAAGACTTACTAGTTTTTTATTTCTCAATATGGTGTATTAGAGCTTATGTTTTAGCCTTTCTATTAACAATGTTCTACGAAGTAGATATTCCATTTGATTTTAAGGCTATGAGTTTTTTTGGAGGCCTAGGATCGGCCGGAATGGTTGTTTTAAAAAATCTTTATGGAGGAGTTAAAAATAAATGAAAGAATACACGCTATTAAGAACATACGAAGCTGATAGAACAATAGGTTATATTGAGCTATTTGATAGTTCAATAGACACATTAGAGCTACCTTGGAATGACAATAAAGTAGGGTTGTCATGCATTCCAGAAGGTGAGTATATCGTAAAAAGAGATAAGCACGGTAAACATACGTGGTTTAATATTCCTCAAGTACACGGCAGAACGTTTATTGAAATACACGAAGGGCATAAACCTAGCCATTCGCAAGGTTGTATTTTATTAGACATTGTGGATCTTCAAAACTTAATGCTAGATACAAAAGGAGAATCTTTTAGATTGATAATTAAATCATGTTAAAAGCTTTAGCCAAAATATTCAATCCTAAAAATTTAGGTGATTCTTTAATTAGTGGTGTTGATAAATCTATCCTAACAAAAGAAGAAAAAATAGATTACTTTCAAAAGATGCTCGTTCTTTATGAGCCGTTTAAATTAGCACAAAGAATACTAGCTATAATGTTTAGTTTCTGCTTTTTATTGATCCATTTAGCCACATCAATAGTTCATGTTTTTTACATTTTAAAAGAAAAATCAACTGATAAAATAACAACAATATACGAGCTTAATAATGAAAATTTAGGAACTATTGTTTTGATTATCATTAGCTTTTATTTTGCCGGAGGTCTACTTGAAGGTACGGTTAATAAATTTAAAAAGGGCAATTAGATTTTTCTATTTTACGCAAAAAACCTCTTAGATATTTCAATGATTTGAATTTACCTCTAATAGAATATCCAATACACCCATTATTGCAAACTTTTTTTATTTGCCGACCTGTTTTAATATTAAAACATTTTCCACATTTAGAAAACCTATACTCAGGAGCAATAGAAATTTCATATTTAAGAGTATAACTAATTGATATTAAGGCCATTATTCCTGTGTAAAGTGGTTTATAGGAGGTTGTTA
>Ga0181380_1000333_pt1 | contig 21573 bp, 22 predicted proteins | sample 3SPOviralmetaG_FD_130116 | JGI IMG/M metagenome (GOLD analysis project Ga0181380, IMG submission 130116) | Marine viral communities from the oligotrophic San Pedro Time Series (SPOT) site, San Pedro Channel, CA, USA - 3 SPOT_SRF_2009-08-19 | ecosystem: Environmental > Aquatic > Marine > Strait... | reverse complement strand
GGGAGGAGAACTTAAACTTTTGACACATCTTAATGCAGAAAATTGGGCACACAACTGGGTTATGTTTATAGCAAACTCTGGACAAGAATATGATGATCATTACTATCTAGATTATTTTACTATGAAGGGAATGTCAAATATGTATACATCTTCGGAGTATTTTTACTTAGGTTTTTTTCCTGATAGTATAATTACTAATCATGGACCAAAGTACATAGGTCTTTTTGAATTACAGCATTCAAAAAGGGTATTCAATACTAAGTGTATAATAGAAAATCCTTACTACATTGATGGTAATTCAGAATTAGATGTTTTTAAAGAATACATTATAAATCTAACTGAAAATGCTTATGTATTTTTTAAATACACTGATCTTAATACACCCGGTCAAGTAAGATACTACCTTGAATGGAAATTACATTAAATTAAAACTAAATTAAAATGTAATGTATTTATTAAAATATGAAAATAGACTTATATGCGTTATTTAAATCTAATGGACTAAGTTTACCAGTTAGTCCTGGTTTTACAGAAATTGGCATTTTTAAAGCTTTTATAAGAATTATTTTAGCATGTGATGCTGTACACGATTTTCTGGGAGAAAGGGCATTTGATGGTAGGACACAGCAAGACCAGAAGAAATTTTTCTTAAAAACTACAATGTATTATTTGATAAAAGATTTAAATGCTATAAATCCGGGTATGACAACGGAATGTAATAGACTATTAAATTCTAGCGAAGTTTTTGCAAGACAAGATAGAAGATTAAGATATGATAACCCAGAAGCAACAGATTCATTTATTAGAGGAGATGCATCTGCTAAAGAAGTAGTAGGAGCTATTCTTAAAATAATGCAATTACGGAAAATATCTCTATCTTCTGTATCAGAAGGAGAATGCGACAATAGTCCGTCTTTTTTTAGAATGTTGGATATTCTAACTAGAGTTCAAGAAAATGTACAAGGTCGACGTATTAGTAATCCTAGTTATAACATAAAAATCGATGCAACTTCTAATCCAATGAATCTACTTCCAATTTATTCTGGTGTATTGGAAAATTATAGAAAATTTAAGAGCGAATGTCCAAATATTCCAACTATAAAATTAATAGAAGATCTCAGTACTTTATATGATCCTTCAAATGTAGATCAATTAACTAAATTTTTTCGTGACCAGGGTTTAGTTTTAAAAAGCATAGATAGCACTTTAGATTATGATATTAGAATAGGAGAAGAACAAATAATTGATTGTACTTTAAAATTATTTGGGAATGAAACAGTACAGTTATCTATTAAAAAATTTTTTAATGAGACTTTTACAACACCAATTATTAAATCAAATGACTCTGTAGGTTCACAAAAAAATAATAGCGTTAACACGCTTGCTTTAAAAATGGTTGAGAAGTATAATACTTCAACTACTGCTAGCCTAGTAGATGGCGGACCGGTTATGAAGTCTTTTTATAGTTTAAGTATGTTTAAAACTATGGGAGACTTTTTACAACTAATGACATTTTTATGTCTAGAAAATAAGTGCCAAGATTTTAGAGATGTAACACCGGAACTTGTAAATAGTATAACAGCTTTTATTTCATTTGATATAATATGTTATGAGATGGGAAGTATTTTTTCTAGATTCGTTGTAGGAGAAACAAGTGAGAAAGGTTCAAACTCTTTAGCGTCGGGTATAAGTATATATTTAAGAGAAGATATGGTTGCAGCCGTAACTCTAGCTAGTTATTCTAGAAAAGCTTTTAATATTGACAGTAAAAAGCGTGCACGAACAGAAGCAGAGCAGGGGGCGGTAGAAAGTCTCATTAGACTTCCTAGAAGTTATAGTAACCCATCGATGATGGATATTTCTTCTTTTGGTAAAAAATCTAACAAATTAAATAATATGTCCCACGAAGAACTTAAAAGAAAATTACATTCAGTAGGTATAAATGTAACAAAATTAAGCTCTAAAGGAAAAAGACTTCCTCTTACACGTAAAGAAATGGAAAAGAAAGCTATGATGTTCAAGAACTTGCAATTACGTGCTAAAAAATACAATATTAAGCTTATGTATAAATCTAAACTACGCGGATACATATACAAAAGTTATACTCGCTTAATGAATGACATCAGTCGTAAACTTGGTAAGAATAAGTTTGGATCCTGACAAAAACCAGATGATGATACTGTTCTTCCAAAGAAAATGAGTATGTTCTCATTTGGATGAGGATCGTCAAGAAAAATAATTATGTAATTACATCGATGTAATGTAATGTAATGTAATGTAGTGTATGTCCGCCTTACATGACATTTATAAACAAAACCATTTAGTTTATAAATAGAGATCCCGGTGGAAAAAAAAATTAATTATTTTATTTTCATATTAATAATGACGGATTGTTTACAATATTACTATGAAAATCCAGAAGATGCTGAAAAATACAAAATTAATTGTCAAGGAAAGGTATTTCCAGATTTAAATAAGGTAGAAAAGTTTAACAATAAAGATCTACTTGAGTTTATTAATAGAGAATATTCATCCGAAGCATTTCCAGAAAACTCTCCATTTGAGTTTAAACAAGAGTATATTTCGTTATCAAATACAGAAATATGTAAATCTGCAGAAATGTCGTTAGCTCCTCAACAAAAGTTTATGGGACAACTTATGGGACCAGGGACTAATTTTAATAACTGTCTAGTTTTTCATGGTCTTGGTTCTGGTAAATCATGTACAAGTATAGTCATCGGTGAAGCTCTTAAAAATGCTTCAAACCAAAGACTTCTTTATGCGGTTCCAGCACCTCTTATAGAACAATACTTTGAAGAAATTACAGGTGAAATTAGAAATGGAAAGTTTTTTGCCTGTCCATCTTTTTGCTTGATATACAAGGATGGAAATTATGAAAGAGATTTTTATATATCTCAACCAAAAAATGCACTTCTACAGGCAAAACTTCGACAGGTAGAAATAGAATCTAATAAATTATTTGACATTGAAAGAGAAATAGATCTTGGAGATTCTTCTCCAGCTACTGCTAAAAGATTTGCAGATCAGCAAAATAAAGTTAATATAATTAAAAGACAGGTTAAAACATATCAACAAGAACTTAGAGGTAATATAATTAGAACTTTTGAAATTGTTAGCCATCAAACTTTCATTGAAAGTATTTATAAAACTGGAAAAGACGGCCAATTAATTAAAAATACACGGTTATTAGAAGATTCTGCTTTATTTCATAAAAACGGTCTGCTAATTATTGACGAGATTCAACGACTTGTAAGTGCTGGAGGTATATTCTATAAGAAATTATACAATGCTATTAAGTATTATTTTCATCCACAGCTCCGTATAGCACTTTTATCTGCTACTCCAATTTATGATAATCCTTATGAATTAGCATTAACAATTAATTTATTACGCCCCAGAGTACCTTTTCCTGTTGATAAAAAAGAGTTTTATTCGTTTTTTGTAGGTGTCTTTGGTGAAGATGATAAGTGTATTCCCAGTAATGTAGATTGGATTCAAGAAGACTCATGTATATTAAATAAAGATCTTATAAGATACATATGTTCAGGATATGTTTCATATTTCAAAGGAGGTAATCCAAATGCCTATCCATACAAAAGAATAATAACAATGGAGCATACATTTAGTGCATCGCATAAATCAGAGTACATTAGTGCTTTAAAGTCTGATGTTTCAAGAGACAAACAGACTAAGAAAGCTAATGATACATTAGGAGCTTATGAAAGTGTACTATTGGGAGATTACAACAGTCAAGATGAAGATAAAGTATCTGGTATGTATGTAACAACGCAACAGTACTCAAATGTATTTTTACCAAAAGTAGGTGAAAATGTTAATAGAACTGTTGCAGAGAAAAAACAAGCTCTTGTTTTATTTAGAAGAAATATACTTGCTCTAAAAGGAAGACCAATACAAGAAGTAATAGAATACACCAAACAATTTTCATCAAAGTTTGCTAGTATAATTGAACTTACTCTTAACTCAAATGGTCCAGTATTTATATTCTCAAATTGGTTAACTTATGGAGTAGAACCTTTAGCTGCTATTTTAGAAGCTTGTGGTCTAGTATCTTTTGATAAACAAACTCCTGGTGTTAACGGCAAATACTTCATCTGGAGTTCTGAAACAAAAACAAAAGACAAAGACGGAACTTTAATTAAAAAGGCAAGAAATACATTTAACTCTTTTGAAAATAGAAACGGAGAACTTTTAAAAGTAATTTTAGGTACACGCTCTGTTATGGAGGGCGTGTCATTTAGAAATGTAAAACAAGTACATATAACAGAACCTTGGTGGAATGAATCGCGCATTGAACAAATCTTAGCGCGTGCTTCTCGTTTTTGTAGTCATTCTAATTTACCAGCAGACGAGCAATTTGTAGACATATATCGTCATTATAGTGTTCTTCCATCTGCAGAAGATCCAGATGTTATGGCTATGTTTGCAGACATTAATATTACAAATAATTTTAGACAGCTTGCTACTTTTGGAATAGAACAAAAAATGTTAATGTCATCTATTAAGAAACAAGCTATTAATACAGAATTAGAATTAATTCTTAAAAGTTGTGCTATAGACGCAGAGCTTAATAAAAATGGAAATATAATCAGACTTGAAGAAAATGTTATTCCAAATGGAGGCTATTATCAAATATTCTATAAAAATCCATCAAATGGTAGACTTTACATTCGAGAAGGAATACCAGAAGTAGTTACATTTGATGATATTTACACCCGAAAATATTCTTTCCCTAATAAAGATCTTCCAATTAAGTTTACAGAAGCGGCACAAGATACGTCTGGTTTATTTAAACCATTTTCTGATTCAGAGGTTCTAACTGAACCACAGATTAATTCAGATTTAAATATTCTTGAGCAAATTGAACCTTGGAAGTCTGAAAAGACATTTGCTCAATTACAATTACCAGAAAATGTTAAAATGTATACAAATAAATTATATAAAAACTATGAACTCTTGCCTGTACTTAGAAAAAATTATTTTAAAGAATCTGGAGGAGATGTATTAAAGTTCAAAGAAAATACATTAGCTAGAATTAATTTAATAAAGTGTATTAAAGAATTAGCAAAACAAAATCTCGTATCAACAGATACTAAAAAACAAATAAACAAAGAGTTTACAAAAGAAAGTCAAAAACAGCAAATGAATCAAAAAGTATTAGATCTTATTTATAAATATAATATATACCCAGAAAGTTATCTTGAAGATCTATTACAGTTGGCCGTAGAAAGACCGGACATTATAAACGAAACTCTTAAACAAATGAGTAAAAAATAAAATTATTTTTGCAAAATAAAATATAAATAATATACTAAATGAGTACAGAAACATTAAAGTTTTTTGAAGATAAATCTACTGAGGCTATAATTAATTGGATGTTAAGTCATCTAACTGAGGATCAAATTAGAATGTGTTTAGATCAATCTGGCATTCCTGATACTAGTGTATCTCCTGGAGCGGGACCAAGCTCTGATACTGGACCACCCATTGCAGCAGCCGCAGCCGGATCTGGACCAATTCAAACTGTTACTTTACCAGATGGAACTCAGCAGCAAATTGAACCAACTCCTAAGAAAACCGGAGGTGCTATTAAAATGTTTACAGACAAATATCGTAAAATGTGCAATGGAACTACATATCTTATTAAAAGTGTTACCAAAGAAGGAGTTACATATTATCAATTCAAAGAAGTAGAAGATGAAGACACACCCATGAATCCTGGTTTATCTGTAGGAAATATAAATTGGGTTCTAAAAGAAACTCCTCTTTCGCAATTTAAGACATACTGCACAGATGAAGATCGTGAAGTACTAGAATTACTAAAAGAAGAATCTCCTGAAACATTTAATTCTCCTCCTATAGAAGTTCAAGAAATTGTAGCTGATTACATTAATAATGGATTTCCATCTCCAATTCCAGATATGCAAATAACTGTTCCAGTAGCAGAGCCTATTGCTCCAACGCCAGTTGAAACTGTAGTAGATATTACAGAATCCATTATGAAAGCTCTTAAAATACAACAAGAGTCTGGATCATTTATTCAACAGACTTATCCTTTACTTTATGATAATGGAATGACTATGTTCCCAGTATTTATTTATGGCTCGGAAGGTAATAATGTACTTTTCATGTCAGCAGTTGTTCAAGATGGAAAACTAGTTTTAGTACAAGATATGTCTAATAAAGCTCTACTAAATAGCAAGTTTAAGAAAGTTTTAAAAGCAATTGGCGATGCAATGGCAGCCGGACTTTACATTCCATCTCCCGGTATACCACAGCAATTAAATGCAGAACTTCCCGAAGGAGATATTAAAAATAAGATTGCATACATTTACACAACAGCTAAACAATCTGGGATTAACTTCTTTGGAGCTCTTGAAGACGATTTTGAAGATTTAAATATATCAACGATGTCAGAACCTCTTTTAGCGAGTCAAGAAAGTTTCGTGGATATTCCAGAAATGCCAGATTCTGGTACTCCTATGGAAGACATGTCTGTTATAATGAAAAAACAATCTCGAAAGAAAAAGGTATCAGAGATGACACAAGCAGAATTAGATGAAAGAATGGTAGAATTATTTGGAACTCAATTTGCAATGGATCACGAAGCTGTTAAATACACGAATGCATTAGGTGTTCAAAATGTTAAATACGTTAAGAAATGTGAATGTGAAAAACCATGTCCATCTAGAGATTCTAGTTTTGAAGAAATTGAAAGACCCATATTTACAGAGTTTCAAGGAAAACCATCTGTAAATACTGGTGCTGGTAGATTTGGTGAACTAGAAGACATAGATGAAGACACTGAAGAAGACTTACTGTTTTCTTAATTTTCTAGAAGGCTTTTTCTTTGATATAGCAGATCTGCTAAGACCACTTGTTATCGAACTTAAACTTGGAGATACTGCTAAGTTTTCAAGTTCGGAATACAATTGTTCAGCCGCCATTGCATTTGCCATATTAATCATGTCATTTTGACGTTCTCTTTCTTTTATTTGATTTATTATGTATTTTTCATTATACATCTTTATTAATTTCTTAAATTGAGCAGTAAGAATAACACCCCAGGTGTCGTTAATTTTATTAATATATCCATGAAATACTTCAGTATTATACATATTATCCTGAAGTATTTTTTTAAAGAAGGGAACTTCATTTATTATTTTTGGATCAATAATTGTATTTCTTAAAAACATTCCCATATTCATAGACTCTATAATAGCGGTTTCCATATTGGTCATTTATTATAATATATCCTATATTTATTATTTTTTAACAATTAATGTATTTAAAATAATAAAATGTAGGATATATCATAATAAATGGTTAATCAGAGAAGACTATTAGGAAGAAGACATTTAGGGAGAATGCGGAATAATAAATTAAATCAATCAGTAGCTGAAGAGCCCGAACCAGTAGCTGAAGAGCCTGAACCAGTAGCTGAAGAGCCTGAACCAGTAGCTGAAGAGCCTGAACCAGTAGCTGAAGAGCCCGAACCAGTAGCTGAAGAGCCCGAACCAGTAGCTGATACAGATGAAATACAACTAGTTCCAAAAGAAAAAGTTTTTGATGTACTTAAAAGCTTTACATCTAGTGTGATTTCTAAAATAGAAGAACCAGTAGCTGTAGAAGAACCAGTAGCTGTAGAAGAACCAGTAGCTGTAGAAGAACCAGTAGCTGTAGAAGAACCAGTAGCTGTAGAAGAACCAGTAGCTTTACCTACAAAAAAGAAAAATAATAAGAAAAAATCTAAGAAGTAATATTACAAAAAAATAAAGTATTTAAAAAATTAACTTATTAAAATGTAATTATTAAATGCATCATCTTGAAATATCAAGTGTTTCTGCAGCATGTGGTAAAAATCAATATGAACCAAGATCTAAAGTAATGTTAACTTTATTATGTAAAAAATATCCTGATCTGTATAAGGATGTATTTATAGATCAAGGTATAATTCAAAAAATGGAACCAGGCATTTTGTGTTATGATACAGAACTTAAGAGTATGTATAAGGAAATTAAAAGAGATATCAAAGACCCAAAAACTTTTGAATGTAATAAGAAAAGACTTATTGATGAATTAAAACAAAAACCCGATGTCAAAGAATCTGATATAAATTATGCAGAAAAGTTTTTAGAAAGTTCTATGAAAAAAGACTGTGGAACAAATAATGAAAGTGCTGTAATTTCTAAAAAAATGTACAAGAAAGGTAATAATAGAATGTATTCTTATTCTGAAGACAATTGGGTAATAAAAGGTTTTCACGATGCAACTGATAAAGACATCGTAATTGAAATTAAAACTAGAATGAAGCCTCAGAATGTAAGAAAAAATGAGTATGACCTTTATCAACTTTTTGGATATCTTCTAGTTATGAGAATGACAAAAGGTAAAATTGTACAATACTACAAAGGGGATGTATATGATTCTGATACTCCAACTGAAAAAGAATATGGAATCATAGACATCAATTTCGAACCTTATAAATCAAAGTTTGAATCATTTATACAAGAATTGAGACAATTTTTTATAGAACTTGAAAGTTTTATGCCAGAACCACATACATTTGACTTTGAATGCGTATTCAAAGGAATTAATCTTCCTATAGCTACATACGACACCGACGGTATTCCTCACAATGTAAACCCCAATTTTGAAAAAATACTTAATATAATATTTACACACTAGATTTATAAAATTCTCTTCCGTCACTAAAAATTATTTTATTATAATAAACTTTGGTAAAAAAATTAAGATTGTCCCATCTAAATAAAATGTCACGACCGGGTATACAAATTAAAACACCCTGGTCATTATAATCTGTTGATGAAATAGAAAATTTTTTTGAATCTATTTTAGATATATTTATCTCGTTATGTGTATTTTTAAAGGTTCCTGTTAAAACAGATTCATGTATATAGTCATCATCCCATTTATTCTGACCTTTATAAATATAACCATTGCTTGTTAATAAATTTTTTATCTCTGTTCGTCTTGGTTCAATAAAATTGTGTTCTAAATTTATATAAATAAACTTATATGTTTCGAGATTAACAGATTTTAAAATCTCTAATTCTGTACCTTCTGTATCTAAAGATAGATAATGAATTATATTAGGAGCTTTGTGCTCTAATAATAAGTCTTGTAATGTTATAGTATTAACATCAATTTGTTTACCATTTTTTGCTTGTGGATATCTATCTATATATTCAGTTATACCAGATAGTAATTCACTTTCTGAAAATTTTAATATAAGACCGGTAGTACTAAATACAGCTCTATTATCACAAATAACATTTCTACAAGTTTTTAACTTTTTAAATGCATTTGGTAAAGGTTCCGCACATATTCCATTCCAGTTATACTCTTTTTCTAGTAAATAAGAATTAGATAAGGTTTTACCATCATTTGCTCCAATATCTAAAAAAAATAAGTTTTTTTCATTGCGGAAAAAGCGTAAAACATGTAAATCCTGATCAATTTGAGAATAAGAAAGTGGTTTAATCATTTAACTAAATATAAATCAATCTTTTATATTAATTTTACTCTTTTCCGTTATTACTTTAATATCTGGACTTCGGTCTGGAAATTGATTAATTTCTAACATTTGTATATTTTTATCTGAGATTTTTCCTCCAAATGCTCTAGATAAAGATACATCTGTTCTTATTAATTTTTTATTACACGTAGAGTTAATTGTTTTAAATCTAGAATGTCCCATTACAATATAATTAACTCCATTGAAGTATTTCAATTGATCTTCTAATTTCTTACACTCTTTTTCTGTGAAATCTTTTTTATTAGAGTATAGTCTAGAAAATACAGGATTTTCTTCACTCATATCAGAAAGAAACTCCGGTATTTTTCCTTTTCCTTGTAACCACATAGATGTTTTCTTATTAATTTCTGCTATGTCTACTTTTCCATTTACCAAATTATTTTTAATTAGGGTGTCTGTAATAGAACCGTGAACAAATAAAAACTCTCCGAGTTGTAATACCAATGGACGCGTTCTTCCTATCAACGATCCTCCTATATTTCCTGGCTGTAAAAACTTAACACGGTCTATATTATAATATTTTTTAAACTCCTGTGTATCAGCTGTTTTAACAAAATCTTTAATAAAAGATTTATCATTTTGTAAGTAATAAGGATACAATTCGTGATTACCTATTAATGATATTACTCTACCACCTTGATTTTTAGCTTGTGAATCAAGATAAAGTATGTATTTAAGTATTTCTACTTCTCCGCTTTCTTGTAAAAAGTCTGGATCTATTTTAGTACCAGGGCGTTTTCCATCTAAAGTATCTCCCAGTTGAATAAGATACGTATCTTTTCCTATCCAATTCATTTGAGTGTCAATAAGTTTTGCAACTTCTAAACATTTTATAAATATTTTATAATCACCGTGGATATCTCCAATTGCAATTATTCTATTATAACTGTACATATTATACATTACCATATGTATTAATTTTTGAAAAAATAATCTGCTTTTTCTTCATTAAATCCTGGTTGAATAATATCCTTTTTATACATGGTCGGGAATCCGAAGTAAGGATTTTTCTTATTATATTCTATTATATCATTTATTTTATTTTTCTCAACTTCTGGTAACTTTGAGTATTCATCATTAAAATTAAGTCCAGAATTATTATAAGTTACTAAAATTAATTTATAATGAATGTCCTTCTTATTATTTTCAATGTATTTATTTAGTTTGTCACAAAATACACATCCAGGTCTTGAAAGTATAAGAATTAAATCATCCTGAATAGGAACATCTAATTTATTTTTTGGAACAAATGTCATTTGAGATTGTTCAGAAAATATCTGTTCTATTAAAAATAAAGAAATCGCCAATGCAAATAAAAATACAGCTATTATGATTATATTCATGATTATAATGTAATACATTGTATTTTTTCTGCAAAAATTACGTAAAAATATACTGATTAAGAAAAATACAATAGTTTAAATTATAAGTATGAATATTCTTATTGTTACTGATATTTCTTGGGACAATCATCCCATGATTAAGAAAAGAATTGATAGCTTAAAAGAAAATACAATTGTAAATGCATTTTATGGTAAACAATTACATTTAATTGAAAAATACTGTGCAGATAATATGCTACATATATTTAGAAGATCAATAGATCAAAAAAATGTAGAAATCAGTACACTTAATATACTTAAACATGTCAAGTGTGTAATGATATTTACCAATTTTACAGAATATAATACACCTTCTTCATTTATAATAGAAGCGTGTAGATTAAATGGTATACCATTTTTTATATTTACAGAACATAATACAGGCTTTTTATACAATGACAATTATTACGAAACTAAGTTTAAAAGCGTTTTAAAGAGTATAACTCCTTTTGATAAATACGCAGAATTAAAGATTCCCGATATGATATTAAATAAAGAACATTGTAAATGTAATGCAACAATTAATTCAGCTATAGAAAACCTTCGTGAAAGATACTCAGGAATTAAAGACGCTAAAGAAAAGAACAGTATTAAGTTTCTTTATGATAAAAATGAACAAAAAAGATTAAAGCAAAATAAAAAGTCTGCAAAAGAGATAGCATATTTTGATTACGAACAAAGGCGTAAATCTTGGATTAAAGAAATAGTACCAAAGATTTAATTACAATACTTTCTCGCCGCATCAATGCCATGTTTATACATCTCAATCAATAAATTACTCTCAAGACTTTTTAAGTTAAGATAAGTACTCGTGGGTGCTATACGATCACACTTAATTAAAAAAGTAGTTCTGGGCTTAGGCCTATTTAACATTGTTTTTATAACATCATTAACATAACTACTTTCAGAGCCTGTTAAAACTATAGTGTATCCACATATATAAATATCTTCCGGTGGTAAACCATAAATATTCTTACAGCATCCATCTATGTATAAATTGTTATTTATTTCAACTGGTTTGAATAAAAATGGTATACTCATAGAAGCTTTTATAGCATCTATTATTTTAACATCTGGGGTTTCTCTATTATTAAAAGATGTATACACATTCGATGTTACATTTGTAGCATACACATTAATATTAATACCAGTTTTGTCACTAATTTGCTTAATTGACAATTGACTAATGTCTTCATTAATATTTAAAAGATTTATTAAATTATCAAGAAGTTTACTATCTATTATATGAAAAGATTCTAATTTTTTAAAATCATACTTTACAATGTCATGAAAGTTTAATTTAAGAATATAATTTAACATACTTATAGGTTTAATTCCTAATAAATATGCAATTCCTATTAAAGATCCTATACTTGTTCCATGAAAGTTTTTAAGTTCTAGTAAATCATTTTTATCAAGATATTCTAAAGCCCCTATAAAAGATAATCCAGAATATCCTCCACCTCCTATACATAAATCATTCATTGATTATTGAGTTAAAAATGTTTTATTTATCAAAATACTAACGTAATTAGGTTTTAATTGTTGTAAGTAATTGTTCAATTCTTTCCATTCTTCACCATGTCCATATTTATCTGTTATAGAATGCGCTAATTCGTGTAAAAGAGTATCTACTATAACATAAGAAGAATAAGGAAGATTATATCTATTAATTATACGAACTCCTATTTCTCTACCTTTATTATAATTCCAACCAACTATCTTAGGATCGCCTCCGGTTATTTCTTTAAATGTTGTATTTCTTAATTTATCAGATAATTTATTACTTAAATTAGAATTAACATTATTTGGTACATCATATGCAATTTCACGAAGAATGTCTATTACTTCTGCAGTTTCTTGACTACCCGCTACATATGTATTTCCGCTTTTTGTTTTAAAAGAACGCTGACAAGATAAAAAACCTATAATTATAATTATAATTAATATTGTTATTATTGTAGTAATCATATTAATTATAATGTTAGATTTTTTATTATATTTTTTAGGTTTAAAAACATGGTATACATCATTTTGGCCATGTAAGAAAACTAAACTTAATAGTAGTTATACAAAGGGTAACAAAAGTCTTAAATCTATTAATATATTAAAATTAATGGAAGATGAAACGCCTTCTCCTATATTAATGTCATATCAAATTAAAAAAATTAATAATCCCGACAAATGTAATTTATTTTTAATGGGGCTTTATACATTTTACTCTTTTATCATTTTTTTGCTATTATGTATACAACCAATTTATACTATATTTATGTACATACAAAATGAAGATATAAAATACTTATCATCTTTATTTGCTCATCTTAATTTACCAGTAATGTATACATTCGAGAAAATGTACTTCAGAACAAATCATTTAGAATTACATCTTAAATGTAAAAGATTTAAGATTATAACTATAGTTATGTCTTGTATAATTTCTATTATATTAAACTTTATTGACATTACGTCATTTTATAATGAATACTATTGGTTACACATTTTTAACAATAATATAGTATTTTTTTCCCTTATAATAGTTGAATGGATATATTCAAGACTAGTTTTATTTTTATTTGTGTACTGTTTTATTTTTATAATGAATAGTCATATATCTAGATTTCACAAGGTCGTTGTAGATTTAGATAAAAACGAGTTTGACTTTGAAGAAAATGTATGTCTCAGTAATATAATTTATGAAATTACAAAAATAAGAAATGAGATAGAAATTACTATAGAGTTTTACAATAATATAATATCAGTTACTACTATTTTGGGAGGTATATCATTGGCAATATTTATAAGAGATGTATTTCCAGAAAATAATTTCAAAATTAATTTTGAAGATCATGATAGATACTTATTACACCCAATTATATTATACATTATAAGTCAATTAATGCTTTTAATAAATATGACGCGTTATTCTTATCGCAGAGACGCGGTTTTAAAATACATCAAATCAGTAGATTTTATACATAGATTTTTAACAAGAGTGTCTACAGAAAAAATAATGAAGAAATCAAAAGGTAATATAAATCTAGTTACATTAAATATAATAGAAGAATCTGCTACTACCGTAGATTGGTTAATACTTGGTAATATGTTATCAGAAAGATGGTTAGATTTTACTATATTTGGAATATCTACTTCAGATGGACAATTACTGAAGAAGAGTATAGCTTTTGGAAGTACTTTGCTATTTATTATGTCATTCTTATCTCGCTAATACAATACAAAATGTCTCATTAATACAAAATTGACAGAAAAATAATTGGTTTAAAAAATTATTACATACAATTGTATAATGGAACCGTTTATAAGAAACCAAAATGTTAAAGAAAATAAAGAACTTTTATTTCAGATTCTTTCATGGGAGGCATTTGACGAAGAAATAAGTCATGATACATCTGATTTTGAAGAGTCACAAAACGAAGACATCAGATATCACATTTATGCATTTGGTGTAAATGAAACTGGAGAATCAGTATGTGTTAGATTTGAAAACTATAAACCTTACTTTTTTGCTTTGATCCCAGATAAGTTCCAAAAAACTTTTGGAGATTTTGAAAAGAATGAAGTAGAACGTTTCATCAGAAATAAATTGTTTAAGTCTAAAGAAGATCTTGAGTCTGTATCTATTGTAAAGCGTAAAAAATACAAAGGTTTTACAAACGGTAAAGAATACAAGTTTTTGAGATTTGTTTGTAAAAACTTGAATACATTCAATAGAATCAAATACATTTTAAATCCTAAAGACAAGAATCGTCTTCCAAAAATATCAAAATTAGATTCTAATTCAAGTATTAAGTTTGATCTTTATGAATCTAATATTGAACCTTATCTTCGTTTTACTCATAAAATGAACATTAAAATGGCTAGTTGGGTAAAGGTCAAATATATCACACAAGACAATGAGATATCAAGATGTCAACATAGTTACATCTGTCACTACAATAATGTTTCTCATTTTGAAAAACAAGACATTAGTAATTTAACTCTTGGAGCTTGGGATATAGAGGCATTTTCACATTCAACTAGATATCATGGTATCAATGAGTTTCCAGATCCTGAAAAACCAAATGACATCATCACACAAATTGGTACATCTTTGTATAAGTTTGGAACTAAAGAAAAAGTAAAACATGTAGTTACAATTAAGAGTCCAATTGATAAATGTTGTGATCCAGTTGATGGCATAATTATCGAAGAAGTTGATTCTGAAGAAGAACTAATAGAAACTTGGGTTAAGTTTATTATTAAAACCGATCCAGACATTCTAGTTCAGTATAACGGATATGATTTCGATTGGAAGTACACATGTGCAAGAGCAAAATTACTTGGTATAGATTACATTTTAGAAAATCTTAGTAGAATTGAAAGTAAACCTGCACATTTACACGAAGATCAATTAAATACATCTGCATACGGAGATAATACTATGAAATATCTTAAGATGTATGGTGTAACACAGTTTGATCTTATGTTTTTAATTAAGAAAGAACACAAGCTTGAGTCTTACAAGCTTAATAGTGTAGCTGAACACTTTACTGGAGATAAGAAAGATGATCTGAGTCCGGCGGATCTTTTTAACTATAACACATCAACGAAAGACAAGATAGCTCTTGTTGTAAAGTATTGTGCTCAGGACACGTGGCTTCTTATAGATCTTATGCTCAAACTAAGAATCGTTACAAATATGATTGGTATGTCTAATATTACAATGGTTCCAATTCAATACATCGAACTTCGTGGTCAGCAAATCAGAGTTCATACACAGATTGCTTATGAAACAAAGCAAGAAAACTTTTTAATTCCGACTGTGGATTATAAACCAAAAGACTCCAATGTTGAAGAGGAAAACTTTGAAGGTGCTACGGTTTTAGATGCAACTCCAGGTGCTCATTTTGAACCTATAGCAGGTCTCGATTTTGCAAGTCTATATCCATCTATTATGATTGCACACAACTATGACTACTCAACAATTATTGAAGACCCCGAGTTTGATAATCTTGAAGGAATCGAATACACTGAATGTGTAATAGATGACATAGTTGTTAGATTTGCACAAAATGTGAAAGGTATTATGCCAAAGATTCTTGAAAGACTTTGGAAAGAGCGTAAAGGTATTCGTAAACAGATGAAAAGTCTTTCACCAGACGACCCTTTGTATGCAGTTCTTAATGGAGTTCAGCTTGCAATTAAAGTTTCTATGAATAGTATTTATGGATTTACAGGTGCAAGATATGGAAGACTTCCAAATAAAAGAATTGCAGCGGCTGTAACAGCTACCGGTAGAAAAATGATCGCACACTCTAAGAAGTGCGCAGAAGAATGGTACAACTGTGAAGTTGTTTATGGAGATACAGATTCTATTTATGTAAAGTTTAAAAGCGAACTCAAAGGTCAAGATCATATGAATTATGTTTTTAAAGTAGCACCAGAATGTGCAGATCGTATATCAGCAACATTTAAAAAACCTATTGAACTTGAGTTTGAAAAAGTAATGTATCCTTTCATTCTTTATTCTAAGAAACGTTATGCAAGTCTTTTTTGGACAAATCCTTTGAAGTACGATTACATTGACTACAAAGGTATTCAGGTAGTTCGTCGAGACAATTGTACATTTGTAAGAGAGAACTCTAAAAAGATCTTTGAATACATTTTTCTTAATGACAAGGTTCTTAATTATTCATTTGAGAATGTAGATGAACTGATTGAAACCTCTAAAGAGTATGCACGTGATAAGATTAGAAAGCTTGTAAATGCAGAAGTACCGATGAAAGAATTACTTCTTTCAAAGAGTCTTCGCGCGGGATATGCATTTGATCGTAAAGCAGTTTGTACTAAGTGTGGAAAGACTTATTATGAACTTAATGTAGTTGGTAAAAAAGAAATGGACATAAATGTATTAACTAAAAAATCGGTAGAAGAGTTTATTAAAACCGAACACACTTGTCTAGGTTGTAAAGAAACTTGTTTATTTGAAAAATGTCCAGCTAATATTCCACATGTAGCTTTAGCACGTAAAAGAGAACAACGTGATAAAATGGACATTGTAGCATCAGGAGATCGTGTACCATATGTATTTGCTACATACAATAGTAGTAAACAGTTTGAAAAGGTAGAAGATCCTAGTTATGTAATTAAAAATAGTGTTCCTATTGATTACATCTATTATTTCGAACATCAGTTTAAGTCTGCTATAGAAACTATATTTAGTCCAATGATGGAATCGGTAGACGAACTCTGGAAAGATCTTATTCCTGAAAAACAGAAAAAGCGAAGGGTTAAAAAAGAATAAATTAAAATGTATTTCATTTAATAAATGAATCTATTCGTGTCTTTGTTATTATTAGCTCTTGTAGCATTTTCTCTATTCTTAGGTCTATTTCCTCATTCTGATCACGTTCGCGTGCTAGGAAACTTATTTCCATTCTTTCCAATGGCGAGTCACACAGGTCACATAATAATGGGTTTTATCTTTTATGCTTTAGCTGTATTTGTTTCTCAATATCCAATTATTTATTAAAATAATTAAAATGTATTACAATTAATAAGAATGTCTGAGTGTTATCGCGGTCCTATATATACAAACGTTAAGTGTATAATTATATCTATAGCTTTAGCTCTTGGTTATTGGTTTGCTCCTTATAGAAATAAATGGGTTCTTCTTGGAATACTTTACTTTACTTATCTTGCAATTGCTTGGTACGATCAGTATCTATGTTCAAAACCATTTGGTCCTACTTATCTTAAATGGTTCTATAATTGGGCAAAACCTAAAGATTCATTCCAAAGCAAAATGTATGCAAACTTATGCCCAGATGTAGAAAAGCAAATACTTACAGTTGATATAATAGTACTTATGTTAATTCTAATTGCAGCTCCAACATTCCTTCGGTGGAATCCTAAATAAAAAATAAAAATTAAATGTAATTATATTATGTTTACATGTATTGAAAATACATTCTTAAAATCTTCGTTAAACGATGATATAATTACATTTGAAGTCGTCGGAAGAACTCCTTCTGATTTAGAATGGACAACTTCTAAGGCAATGGTAGACACTTGGTATGATTATCTTGAAGATGCGGGTTTAAGAGTCGGGTTTCTATTTTTATTACAGAATCTTATATTTATTAAACCTAAACATCTACTTGAGTGGAAAGAAATATTCAATTCAAAAAGAGAAAAAACTAAAAAGTACATAATCGGAACTGCTATAATAGTTGAAAATGCTATAATTAGAACTTTCGTAAATACATTTTTCAGTAATTTTAATTCTGAGAGACCAGTAAAGTTTGTTAAAAATCAAGAAGATGGAATTACATTTATAAAATCCATTGAATAAAAATTTTACAAAAAAATAATAAACTTAAAAGAGTTTAAGATACAAAAATACAATAAAGCGTCATGAGCCTTGAATCAAAGTTTGAAACTTTCAAGACGAAACACGATCTTGAAGATGAAGCTATTGCCGAGATTCTTGTAATTTTCAATGAGGCTTTTGTTGAACTAGCTCATAAATTATTGGCTTCTACCGATATTCAAATCCCAAAAACTGTAAAGGAGTCCTCTAAGACATATACGGGTCCCAAGAAGTGGGCTACAAAGATTGCAGCAGAATATGCAGCAGAAAATGAAGTAACTCTAGATGATTTTGATAAAGAAAAGGTAACTAAGAAAGACATTGACGAACTTGTTAAGGCTAAGAATAATACTAAAATGCCAGCTTTGAATACAAAACCGAAGAAGCCAGCTGCTTCAAGTTCAAATGAAGTTAAGACTACACCAGAAGTAAAAGAAAAGTGCAAAGGACTTACTAAAAGTGGAGAACCATGTAATCGTCCAGGAACTGAAAAGCCTAATGGATCAAAGAATTGTTTCTGTTTCAGACATGCAATGGATTGGAAGAACTATGAGGTATCTTCAGATTCAGAACTAGATGAGGAAGACATCTTCACAGATCCTAATAAAATTACAATTCCTGATCTTGCAATTCGCGACCCAGAAGAAGAATAAACTTAGAGATAAATTGTATACATTTACTATAAGAAATGAAGCTTCAAGATTTTCTAGGTGAAAAACCATTTGAAACATACTTCGATGAAAAAATTAAAGAGTGTAAAAATATGGAAGAGCTCCCTCGGGAGCTAAATAATTGCACCTGTTGTGAAAGACATCGGCGTAATTTTCCAATACTAGGAAATAAACTTGTTGCAAGAGACACTTACAAGGCTAATTATGGAGAAGAATGTAAATGCCCATGTAGACACATTGCTAGACATCTTTGCAGAGAATGGGAACTTATTAATGAAGTAGAAGACATTTCAGATACAGAAGAATCCGAAGAATCTGGAGAAGACTCACTTGGATCTCTTGAAGACTTTATTGTACCAGACAAAGGTTTTAAAAAGAAAGAAAGAAAACAATTAGATCGCGCTCTTGATGCATTTAGGGGTAAAAAGTCTCTTCGGAGATAATTTAATTCAATTTATTTTAAAATAAAAAATAATTTATTAATAGTAAATAATGTCAAAACTTCCAATAGGTGCACAATTTACTATTAATAATACAGATGGTACTAGTCCAGGTACAACATGTCAAGATCCCGTTGCTCAGAATTACGGTTCCGGTACATCAACAAGCTGTAGTTATGCTACTCCAACTGGCACAGGAGTAACTACTTCTACCCAATTTACATTATTTGCTAATAAACAAACACAACCTAAACCAAACTTTATATTTTTAAACTGGGAAGGCGCAAAGAATACCATTGCATCAGGAGGAGTTTCTCTTCCAATGTCAAAATCATCTAATGCAAAATATCTATTTAGTCTAAGTATGGTAAATTGTCCTTTTACAAATACAGCAAAAAGAGCAGGTGGACAGATTTATTACGGGGACTATGTACAGTTGACTGTGGCAGGAACTTCTGGTCCTGAGTATTTTAATCCACAGTTTGGAGGATCAAATGGATTTAGTACAGACGCAGGAAATTGTACAAGCTCCAGTTATCAGACATTTCAGATTTTAAATGTTGGATCTGATGGTTCTCTTAGTACAGCAAATAATGCCGCTGTTGACATGTATGATGAAATAGCTTTAGTTTCTGTATCTTCTGGGTCGCTGACTGGAGGAGGAGCAACAGGTTGGGTAATTCAAGCTCTTCCAAATAATACAGCAGGTTTAACTGGTCAAGGTCTTAATTTTCTTATGCCTCAACATGGAAAAGAGACTAAAATGTTACCAATGTCAGCTGATGATCTCATGATGGAGTATAAAATGATTGTAACTGATAATAGTATATTAAATATAATAGGTTGGATTATACTTGCAATTGTTATTGTTTTACTTGGAATGTACTTCTTGAAACGTATAAAAAATTAAAAAAAAATAAATGTTATTTATAAATGTCAAAGCTTCCTCTAGGTGCATATTTTACAATTAGAGACCAATCTGGAAATCCAGTTTCACCAAGTCCTAAACCAGGTCCAAGTCCTAAACCAGGTCCAAGTCCTCCCAGTCCTCCAAGTCCTAAACCAGGTCCAAGTCCTCCCAGTCCTCCAAGTCCCAGTCCTCCAAGTCCCAGTCCGCCAGCGCCGCCTTCGGGTGGTATTCCAAGTATAGTAATTATATTAATACTTTTAGCTCTTTTAGGAGGTTTTTATTTCTTTTTTATAAGAAAAAAGAGTTTAAAGACATGATAGATTAATAATTATCAAATGATTCGGGCTCTTATCGTAATGTTTTTGGGATTTACCAATGCTTATAATATTCTTCCTTCCAAGTTTATCCGCGAAGCAGAAATTAAGCACGGACGAGTTGCAATGCTAAGTTCTCTAACAATCCCATTTCTAGATAATGTAAAGCCTGATACCCTTGGAGTTAATTTTGTAAGTTCTCTTGATCCATCTGTACAGTGGACTCTTCTCGGTCTTGTAGGTTGTTCAGAGTTTGCACAGCTTTTTAAGGCTTATTCATTTCCAAGTGATACAAATAACTGGTTTAAGTTTAAGTCGGAACATGAACCTGGTAATTATTCTTTTGATCCTCTTAATATTCTAACAAATAAGAATGAAGAATCATTGAAGGCAAATGAAAAGTTTATTGGTCGTATTGCGATGATTGCAACTGTTTGTGAAATGGCAAATGAACTTGGAACAAATACTCCAGTATTGAAAATTACTTAGAGACATCGTTATATAAATGTACTGTGTAATGTCAGGGTATCTAGACAGGCTTCCAAGTGAAATAATAGATTATATCTATCTATTAGTTCATAAGATGAATACAACGCATTTAAATAAAAGATTTAAGAATGTAATAAATAAAGCCAAATATTATCATATGTTTCAAGTTTGGGGACCGTCAAATAAACTGTCTTCAACAACAGATGGATGGTCGATAACAGTTTTAAATGATTTACTCAGTGATTTAGAATATACAAAGTGTTGTTTTAAAGGTCCTAAAAATCTTAGATACTTCATATGAATACATTTCATCTTATAATAAATACAAGGGACGCTAGCTCAGTTGGTAGAGCGCCAGACTTTTAATCTGGTGGCCGTGGGTTCGATCCCCACGCGT
>Ga0181380_1000332_pt1 | contig 21611 bp, 19 predicted proteins | sample 3SPOviralmetaG_FD_130116 | JGI IMG/M metagenome (GOLD analysis project Ga0181380, IMG submission 130116) | Marine viral communities from the oligotrophic San Pedro Time Series (SPOT) site, San Pedro Channel, CA, USA - 3 SPOT_SRF_2009-08-19 | ecosystem: Environmental > Aquatic > Marine > Strait... | reverse complement strand
GCCGTCGTTATCATATCCTGGTTCAGTAGAGTCGTTAGATCCTATGTATCTATCTCCACTACTGTTTGCTAAAAGATACCCTGAAGTTACCTCTGTTGTAGACGTTGAGCCAGTTGAAAGAGTAGATCTTGACCCGTTAGGCGTAGGGTTGTTAAAAGGATTAGTATTAGTGTTTCTAAACGTGTAATGAAACAGCTTATAAACTGTATCAATACCTGACATATTAGAGTTTTGCAAATTGTAAACATCGTATTCCGCGTTAGCCGCTAAGATAGCAGGTACTGCGGCAACGTAAGATCTTATAGATCCCTCAGCTATTGCTGGCCAGTTTCTAACTGTAGACTTATAACCTAAAGATCTGTTTCTTATAGGAACTTTGCTATACACATCAAAACCAAGACTTATGCCTAAACTAGAATCAGCAGTTGGTCCAGCATAATATATATCATTAACAAGGTCTACAGGCGTATACTCTGCTCCACCAGATAGATCAGGGTTTGTGCATAACTCTGGATTAACTATGTTTACAATGCTAACTTCAGACCCGTAGTCAAAAGTATTGTTTTGAATTCTATTAGAGTCTACAACTTCTTTAATAGTAACATTGTACTCTCTAGCGTGATCGTCAAACGTACCTATTATGCTTATACCTGTAGAGGTTAATTCATCTCTAAACCAATCACCCATGCCCGCTTCAGATATAGGTGTTAATCCGTCCATAGAAAGCCTTAATACAGCACCTCTTTGTTTATCAGCAAAATAAGCTCTATAAGAATCTTTAGCAAAAGACTCTGGGTTTTTAGATATACCAAAGTCGCCAGCAAAAGGTGTTGCTTGACCAAGAACTCTATTTGACGCTATTAGTTGAGGATTACCATCAGCATTGAATACAGCATCTTTATTAGCTAATATTTTAACAACCCTATCTTCGCAAAAAGCTATTAAATCTGAGTTTCTTGAAAAAAGCTTTTGTATACTACCGTATGTAGGGTTTAAGTCTTTTGTTATTTTTTCAGCTGTAATAAATTCGTTTAAGCTGTTTAACTTAGAGTTAGAGTTATATATACCAGAATATATTAAACTATTAGATTTGACTTCTTCTTTGTAAGGCTCGTCTAGTGTTGTAGAAACTCTAGCGCCGTTAGATATTGTCATTTCGTTGAAGTCGTCTCTAATTCTGTTAGACTCAACTCCGTCGGTAAACGTAAACGCGTTAAACCAGCTTAATCCTACTTGCTTCGTAGGGTCTATAGTATTTTTAATAAATATATACGCAGCTGTGTTTTTGCCTTTCCAGTAATCGCCAGACCCGTCAGTCATATTGTCCGTGTCTATGTAAAACTGCTCTATATCAATGTTAGCTGTAGTAGCTGTAGTGTAACTGCCGTCTTGTCTATAAAACCTAACCTCTTGACCTTTGTAGTCTATATTAGTATCTCCAGAAAACCATTTAAAACCTGTGTCCCCACCATTTAAACCTCTAACTTCAAGCCTTATTACTTCATCGTTATAGCTTGACATTGGACCATTCCATCTACGCAAGTAAACAGCATAGTCGTGCTTTATAATACTATTGTCCATGTTAGGAAACTCTATTCTGGTTCCTTGAGGCGCAAACAAATCAAGATTATATTTATTAAGCTTGGTAGGTATAGCGTTAGAAGCCTCATAATAAACATCAAGCTCGTTGTTGCTTGTAGGCTCAGTTTCCCATATAGCTGGATCTTTATTAACCTCACCGGTCAATACCATAGGATTGTTTCTTATAAACTCTATATCAGTAAAAGCAGTGGCATCAGGTAGCACCTGCGTGCCTTGCGTGTCTGCTCCTAGCACAGGATTATACGAAGATGTTTGTACAGGTTTATCTAAGGCCAATACATAAGTAGTTCTTCTATTAGATCTATCACCAAACGCTTCTAATCTATTTAGCATAACACCAAACTCAGCATCTAAATTGTTAACAGGTTGACCGTTAACATCGGCTGTGTCTGCCCAAGCGGCAACAGCTTCTTCTACACTATCATTACCCCAAACGTACTCAGTACCATCCCATATTTTTCTAGCTTTCCAAGGAGTGTGATTATATATATGAAGCTCAGATTTTTCAAGCACAGTATATATATCTTCGCTTGTATCGTTTTTAAATCTAAATTGAGCACCTTGCTGCAGATCTTGAGTAGCAAAATTATAAACGTGCTCTATAGTTCCAGCATCACCACCAGGAACCCATTGCTTTGAATGAAGTGTTCCTTTGCTGCTGTCGTACCCAAAGTACTTTGTGTCATCTCCAGGTCTAGGTGGCTTAGATCTTGTTATATCTGAAGGCATATTTTCTTCCTGCGTGGTGTCACGGCTAGAAGCTGCAGGCTGTATATTTCCATTGTCAGAATAAGCTATTCTATCCTCCCAATTTGTTCCTTCCATTTCAACAAACCTTATATTAGATGAACCAAAGTTAGTTCCATTTTGGTTTGTAAATGCTCCGCCTCCCCATATTCCACCTAAATAACGACCTAAAGCTTTTTCGCCATGCAAGCCTACGTCTGAAGGCACTGAGTTTCTATTAAAAAGATTAGCCGAATACCCTGGTCCTAAATAAGACAAATGTAAATAAGATGGTGTAACACCGTTTATATTAGACTTGTAAACATTTTTAGATGTTGTTCTTCCATTAGGTATTTTACCATATATGTTAGTGAGAAAATTTCTATAACCACCATCGGAAGGTAAAGAATAATGAACTGGAGAAGCTTGCTGTAAAATGCCTTCAAACCCATTTACTTCAGACTCTCTATCTGTTTCTACCGTTTCTGACGTGCCTTCTAAAACTTGCCATGTTGAGAAATTTCCGTGATTCCAGTTTCTCCACTGGCTTCTATATGCACCACCACCAAAGTTTGACGCGCTACTTGATTCTATCCAAGCATCGGCATTAGTTTCCTGGTTTTCATTAACACCAGCTTGTCTCCAGCCGTACCTAGCTCTTCTAGCTGCTACATTATAATCTCTACCATAACTGCTTGTTGCAAGAGTTGTTAACCAATCTGAGCCTGGAAGATCATTATCTCTTGTTCTGTAGTCTATTATTCTACCCCACTCAATTTCAGGATATTCAACAGATAAGTTACCAGTCCAACCTTGGCCAGCGTACTTAGCATACGAATTTGCAGAATCACTGTTTATTGCGGCAAAATACATTGCATCTATAAAAAACCCACCGTTACCAGCAGAGCTATTGCTTGTAGGACTTGTTCTTACACCAAAGTTATCATCGTCCATTAAAGCTTGCCACTCTGATTGAAGATCTGTTAAAGAACCTCCAGAATGAATATCGCTAGGAGAAGTAACATCACTGTCATCTTGATAAGACTGTATTTCAGCTGAGTTTTCAGAGTTAACTATAGCAGACGAGGCGTCAAAACCTGTAGTTATGCCATCTGCTAAATAAAACAACTTTTGCACTCCGTTAACATAAAAATCAGTAAACTCTTCTTTAAACTCGCTAAGCAAGTATTCTTCTAATATATAATCTGCGGCTATCTTAACAAAAAACCTGCCATCAAAAGCCTCTTTAGTTTTCTTTTCTTTTCTTTCTATTTGAAAAGTTAAAGTGTCAGCCGTTACAGTACCACCTAAACCTACTGAAGTAGTAGATAAATCAGAACTATTAGCAGCTAACTTAGCATCTTGCTCTTGTATAAATTCAGCAAGTTTTAATATGTATTTATTACTTTGAAAAGTTACAGAAGTTACCTTATATCTTTTGGAAAAAACTCTACTAGACTGTGTAGATCTTCTCCAAGAAATATATAATCCACCATCTCTTTCTGTGTAACCGTCAATATCTTCTTTAGTTAAAGCAGCTCCACTTCCAGCTAGCCAGTTTGTTTTTGAAATCTCAATAGTGTTAGTTATTCTGTCTATTCTATTTTCTTCATTTGACGTAGGATCTTGTGTAAATATAGGAATTGCATCTGTTATATTTTCATCAGTTAAAGCACTATTTATATTACTTCTAGTTCCTAAATTATAATACTCAAAAGCTATAGAGTCTGGCATTTCGTTTGAAATGTCTAGTACTTTATATTTATTTTCTTTTTGTATTTGAGTAGCATAATCGTTTATAATCTTTTTAATTGTTATATATTCACCCGTATCTATTTTATCTCTATCAGAAGAAGCAAAAGAAACCCAAACGTGATTTAAGTCGTTATCAAACTCTGGAGAAGAAGTTGCTGGTCTATACACTTTATCCATCGCTATATTATAATACTCTCCAGCAGATTGTTTTATGTAAAACTTGTAATACTTAGCCCAACTAGGCGGGGTGTTGCCTAGTGATGCAGCTATAGATAATGACGTGCTAGCAGATAGTCCGTAAGCTCCTTCCCAAGGAATTTTTACTGTAGCTAGATCGGAAGTAAATACAGGTGTTTCTCTACCGTATTCATCTCCAAAGACAACACCTAATTGGTAGTCTCGTTGAGATTTTATAGTAGGCAATCCTGCTCCTCTGTAGCCAGTATAAGCATATGCTAATGGTCGAGATGGATCTGCTACTGGAGCGGCTACGTACGAATAAATATTACCTCTATCCCTAGTTGAAGATATTGATGTAGCGTTTTCAAATCTACCGGTTAAGTTCTGCGACATGTTTAGCGAGTATCCAAAGGCGCCTTCACCTCTAAAAATACTATCAACATCAATTTGCCTTGGCTCAAAGTCTCCTAAAACTTTAGGTTTAAAGTCAGAGTTGTCCACAACCATATCGTAACCCTCAGTATAGTTGGCAAAAACTAATCTATTTCCAGTTACTTCTTGAGCTTGTGCTTTTCTTGGCACAGCATCCCATACTCTTAAAAATTGATTCTCAGGTAAAGCGGCGTGTATGTTTTCTGTGTCTACAATAAAAACGCCTTTAGTAGTAGGGTTATAACTATCGTAGTCTGCTAATCCTTGTTGTTTAAACCAGTTACCATCTTCAAACCATTCTGGATCTGTATTTTTAATGCTACCTACATTGTGAATTACAGTAGAGTTTTCTTGCTTATACAAAATGTCTATCTGCACAACGTCTTTAGGCATATCTGGAGTAACTAAACCATAAAAATTTATTGTTCTTATAGCGTTAACCATAGCCTTGTTATAAGGCTCTTTTGCTGTAAAAGCGTTTAGTACAGAATATTCACCTACAAACTCAGGGTTAAATATAACATTAGTAAAAGGTCCAAAAGCAGAATACTCACCATCTTGGTATTTATATCTCAAACAAAATCTAGGGAATATTTTTTCAAATATAGCTTTTTTAAGAGGCGTAGGATTTAATTTAGGATCAAATTCAGAATTCTTAGCACTAACAACACTATATCTAGGAGCCATTAAAGGCTTTTTCTTTATTACAGTTATATTTTCTTCTTGTAAGTACTGAACAGTGTTAACACCATTAACATATAGATAAGAGTGATGGTTTAAAGATCCTCTTCCATTTGTGCCGTTGTTTTGTTTTATTGTAGCTTCTTTAGCTTTTTCAATATTTATTTTTTTAGGCTCTGTCTCTCCATCAGACCATATTAAATACTGATCTATTATATTTATTGAAGTTATTTTCTTGCCAGAAAAATTTAATATAGGCTTTACTGTGCTTCCAGCAGAGTTAGTAAACTTACTACGGAGATCAGTAATAAGGAAAGTAGATTCTTTTGATACGGTATCGTACTCTATTATAGCATCTCTATTAGGAAACGCTGTGTCTCCAGACTGCGGAAATCCTTCACACTTAACAAACCAATATAGCTTATTATTTTTTTCATCTGCAACACTTCCTACGCAAACACATTTATCACTTGGTACAACGTTTTCTAAAGGTATATTACCTTTTATATTAGATATTGTACCAGCGCTACCTGTCTCTGCAGACTCACCATCAGAAGTTATTTCAACGTTTAAAGCGTCTCTATATTGTCCATTAGGTATAAGTCTTTCGTCAAGGTCTTTGTTCATTTTACCTTGACTAAAAGTGTTTTTGATTTCCGCCATTTACTAGTGTTTTATTTGTTTAGACTTCCCTCTTAATACTTGGGTTATCTCACCTAACTTAACGTTTGATAATCTTAGTTTAGCCTGTCTAGTAGCAGCAAACTTTTCTTTTTTTGCGCGCCTTACTATCATTTCAGGAACATTAGATTTAGTAGATAAAACACCGTATGTTATCCACTTATATAAAGCTTCTTCTGCAAACTTATGCACTTGCATTTCGCTGTCAGTTCCAAGACTATCACTTATGTAGTCTAAGATCACAGTTTTTCCAGAAATGTTAGAGCTAAAGTTTATTTTACCTAATCTTTCGTCAATGTAAAAAGATCCGTTTACTTGTGCTCTTACTGGATCTAATCCGTATCTTTCACCTTCGTTAGGCCAATATATATCATCTATATAATCGTCAGCTCTAGCGTTTTCGCTTGGGTTTGAATTTTTATAGTTAGTAAACGTAGATGATTCTTCAGCTCCAGTTTGATCTAACAAGCCTACTGATATATCAGACTCTAAAGATATGTTAGATACCGTAGATTCTACTTGAAGTATTTGGCTTATTGTACTCGCTGAAGTTGGTACGTCTGTCTCTGTCCAAGGCGCTATAGCTATAATAGTAACGTAAATAGAGCCTTGCATATTCGTAAAGTCTACGCTGGTTTCTAACTGCTTTTCACCTGTTTCGCCATTGCTCCACTCAAGGTATCCAATATCAAAATAAGCAGGATCTAAGTTTGGACTAGGTGGATCATAGTCACTTGCGTCTGGAGATCCCCATCCGTTTTGTCTAACGTTGTTTGAAGGAATACTAGTACTTAAACCAACCCTTATAGTTGTACCAGGAGTGTTGTATGTTGCGGCGGTACTAGCGTAAGGTACTTCTCCATCTACTTTAGTTCCATTTACAGCTAGATCGTCTACTTCCGCTTGAGTGATAACCTGCGTGCTTGGTGCTACTGTTGTTGCTGAAGCTGAAAAAAAAGCTTTTTTAAATATTGACACGTCAACCTCGTGATAACCAGATACAACAAATCCTTCTATAGGTGAAAATCTTCTTCTAGGAGCTTGACCTATTTTTAAGGTGTTATTAATTCCAAGCGATGTGCCCCAAGTAAGTTCACCCGCTTTCTTAACACCTTTCATTCCTTCTGCGGTAAAGTCCCACCCTCCTCGAGTGTTTAAATTAATGCCAGAACTTATTAGCTCATTAAAAATATATTCTTTATCCGCATCTTGAGTTACTTGAAAAGGATTATTCGTATCTTTAGTTGGATACAACGGGTGCTTAACACCAGAAGCGTCTACGTAGCTTAAGTGAGTATAGTTAACATAATCTTTAGGAAGCCTCATTGTTAAGCTAGGCGGTAAGTCTATTTGCTGAGACTTAATAGATTTTAAAGTATCAAATGAAAGTTCAGCTAAAGCTCGTTGAGCCCAGAAACTTACATCAGATCTACTCACTTTGTTTATTATTTTCTCATCGCCAACATAAACAGCCATAAATTGAGATATAACATCGTCTAGCGATACGAACTGATAGCCTCCTAAATTATTACCTTCGTAATATTGTTTGTCAGTTTTATTTATTAAACCCATTTACTTAAGATTTTTGTTGTTGAATATTTTGAACGTCGTTTTGACCTGCAGCTTGAGCTAAGTTGTAGTCTTTTATAGAAACACCCGCAAGCTTTAGTATCTTAACAACCAAGTTATGCTGCTCTGAGGAGTGAAGCTCAAAGTCTTGCTTGTCTGAAGCCATAGGGTTCCATAAAGCTTTTTCATTTACAACAACATATGTCCACTTAGGAGTTTTTGGCTTTCTAATGTAGTTTGCGTGTATTTTTTCTATTCCATCAGGATTTACCCAAATTACTCCATCTTGATGAAGGTAGCAGTTAGGTCTACTTAAGGTTCCTTTAGTAAGTGGGCCTTGATTGTATTCCCAAAAGTCTTTTCTTGAAAGTTTATTTACTTGAACGTTGCTATGGCTAGATCCAGTTCTGACGTCTATTAGTCTATAAAAACTACTAGGTAATGTAAACTTTGAGTTGCTTGCGTTTGGATCTTGATTTGAAAGCGTTGATATTGAGCTAAATATAGCTATTTTATCTTCTAGCAAAGAAACCATATCAGACTCATTATCGTCACTGCCTCTACCTCTTTTAAATTGATTAAGATCGTAAAAGTATTGCTCAAATATTTCTGATTGAGCATGATTAGCAAATAAGTTAAATTCTTGAGGAGTTATGTATCCTCCTTGCTCTTTGTTGGCTAGCGCCAATACTGTTTGATATACTGTGTCTACACTTACTGCCATTATGTTTTATTTTTATAGTTAAGCAACCACCCCGAAGAGTGGCTGCTCTACTATAGGGTAATTACATGCTTAGTTGTTTTTCTATGTTTGAATATATCTCCATACCTTCGTCTGTTTTAAACCATGCGGCTAAAGCAGAATATGGGTGCTCATCAAACGGAATTGTCATTAGCTTTCTATCGTTAGAACCCCATGTAAAAGTTCTTTGATCTGATGAAAGTTTAATAATACCAAGCTCTGTAGCTTTTATACCAAAGTTTCTAAGCTCTACGTTGTCGTCTTCGACTAGCTCTAAGAATAACTCAGGATTTTTTCTTGCAAATAGCAAGCAGTCACGTTTAAGCTCTTTAGAACTCATCTCTGATACTTTAGAACCTACTTCTACTCTCATAATAGCTTCCATCTTATCAATATCTAGCGTTCTTGCTAGTACTAAAGCGTCAGCTTCCATTTCTAGATAGTCAAGCTCACTAGCAGCAACCTCTTGAGGTTTGTGCTCGTAAAAAAGCTTGTCTCTCATCGGGTGGTATAACGAAAGTAATTTTTGCAAAGTTACTTTTTCTCTTGGAACATAAAGAGCTCCGTTTCTAAAAATAATATGTGATAATCTTTGATCACCTTGCATTTCGTCAACAAAAGTCGTTCTTTGATTTTCACAGTACTTAAGCTCTCTTTCGTAACCTTTTTCTTCGTCAAAATAATATATTCCAGAAGACTTCATAGAATAAGACAAAGCAGTTTTATTGTTTTTCAAATAATAAACTCTATCTTTTACTTCCCAACTTGGTTTAACTTGCTTTTTAGGTTTTTCAATAACAACCTCTTGCATTTCATTGGTAGCTTTTACTTCAGGCGCTACACTAGCCTTGTTTGTTTGTTTTTTTGCCATGATATAATATAATAAAAAATTAAAAAAAAAGATCGGGGCCGAAGCCCCGACCTAATAATATGCTTACTTCATTAACATGAAGTTGTTAGCACCTTGTACAACTAAACATCTTTCAGATAAATAGTTAACTTGCATTGCATCAAGATCAGAAGTAACGTTTCCGCCAATAGATCCAGTAATCCAAGTTTTCATTCTTCTATCGTCCATTTGAGAAGCTCTATAACGTACGTGTAAGAACGGACGTTTAAGATTTTTTCCTAATGTTTGGTCGTATACAGTAGACACACCAGCTGGGATAATAACCCCACGGATACCAAAGCCTGCAGCTCTATCGTTGATAGATCCACGAGTAGATTTGTCATTTAAGTATCTCATATCTGATTTGTAGAAATCATAAGAACCTCTACGGAATCCAGAGAAACCTAAGTTTAAAGCCATATCTTCAGAGTTGTTAAATACTCCGTAAGAAGTACCACCAGCACCGTAAGAGTTCATAGAAGCTAGCATATCGTCGATAGCCAAGCTAGAAGCACGGTTAACGAACATCATGTTTTCTTCAATAGCACCTTGCTTGTCAAACTCTGCTAAGATAGCGTCAAACTCAGCTAAATCAGTAGCAGCGTTAACACCAGTAATACCAGTTGTAATGTTACCTCTATCTTCAATAGCAGCGAATAAACCTTCAGTACCGAAAGTGTCACCAGCAGTACGGATAGTACCTTCTGCAGTTGAGTTTCCAGGAATACCTTTAACAGCTTCTAGCATGCTCATTTCTAGGTAATCAGAAAAACGAGAGCGAGTTTCGCCTTCAGCTTTTAGATACCATAAGTAACCGTTCTGTCCATCTTCTCCAGAGATTTCTACCCAACCAATTTGAGATACATCAGATCCGTTGATTTCGTAGTAATCTTTTAAGATAATCGGCTTGTTTGTAAAAGACTTGTGAGTAGGTTCTACAGCTCCGAAACCGTTATTTACAGTTGCAGTTGTAGCGCCTTGCCCTTGCTTACCTTTACCAAATTCAGAACCGATAACTAAGATAGTAGCAGCATTAGAAGTACCTGTACCGAAAGCACTAGCATCATCGATGTTAGCTTGCTCGTAAGGTAACAATGTAATATCAGCACCTGAAACAGCTGTACATAGACATTTGATAACACCCTCAGCTGTAGCTACAACAACTATGTCGTTAATACGAACACCGTGAGTAGTAGTTAAATCGTTGCCGTCAATATCTTTTAGACAAGCAAACACACCTGTCGTGTTATTGATAGTACCTGTGTAAGATAAGTGTAAACGACCTTGCTCAGACCAAATAACTTGGTCAGAAGTCATCGCTTCTTCAGCACCTACTTGAGATAAGAATCCTGAAATAGTTCTGTTACCGAATACTTCAGCCTCTTTTTCCATTAGGTCTGGTAAATACTGCTGAGCCCAGCCTTCTGTGCCTGATGCAGTAAAGTCAATGTAGTTTGAAGATAATAGCGCTTTTTGTGAAGCTGCTACACTATTCAAGCTACCTGTGACGCCGGAGTGACCAGCGCCTGGATTTGAAATTGCCATTTTTTATAGTTTTAAATGGGTTAATAAATTATTTTCTGTTTTTAATTTTAAACTTAAAATCAGAAGAGTCGTTTCCTAACACCTTAACTTTTATTCCACCAGCCTCAAACTCATTGTGATTTTGACGTGGCGTCATATCTACGTTTTTAGACTTAGCAACACTTTTCTTTAAAGCGTCAGCCTTACCTTGCTCGTAGAAATGTTGAGCTATAGCATCAGAGTTCATTGCCGAGTACAAAGCCTTATGATAACCTTTAGCATCTGACATTGTTCCGTCTTCGTTCAAAAACTTTTTGACAAAGTTGTTAATGTCGCTTTGGGTCTCTTTAACCTTTGTAGCATCTTTTACATTAAATCTATATTTCTTGTCACCAACATTATATTCAAAACCTTTGAACTTATTGGTAAAGACTGAATCAGTCTTTTTAAGAAACTTAGATTGCAGTGCTTCACTAGCTTCTGATTCCTTGTTATATCGATTAAAGAAATCCACGGCTTTCTGTTGTTCTACAGTTAGCTTTGAACCAGCTTTAATCTCATCGTAATACTTAGACTTTTGCCCGTCTAAATAGGCTTTCGCTTCGGCAACTTGCTCTTTGTAAGCGATTTTCTTTTTTCTTATGTCTACTTCATCATCTACGTCTTCATCAAAAGAAAAGTTTTCATTTAATAAAAACGATCTTTCTTCTACGTCAAGATGAGGTTTAGTTAATCTATAGTATTCTCTTAAAACTTCATCGCCATCTGCTTGGCTGTAATCTTTATTGAGTCTAACATAGTCGTTTATATCACCACCAGTTTCCTCCATAAAGTCAACTAACTTTTGGACGTTTTCTGGTAATGGTTTTCCAGTGGCTTCTGATTGAGCTATAGCTTCTTCAACCTGCTCAACAACTTCTTCAATCTCTTCGTCAACAACTTCTTCTAATACTGGAGGTTCTTGTGTTTCGTTTTCCTCCTGTACTTCTTTTTGTTCCTGTGCGGGCTCGGTAGCTTCATCGCTTCCAACCACTCCTGTGTTGTCAACTCCATCATCTTCAGCTTGGTCTTTTTCATCGGTTTCAGTTTCTACAGGTGTACTTAAGTCAACTTTAGCAACGCTGTCATCTCCAGCGCTTTCAAATTTACTTTCATCAACCTTGTTTGTTTCTTGTGTAGTTTCTTCAACTACGTTTTCATTTTCTTCCATAATATAATATAAAATAATTAATAAATCTACCTAGGCGTAAACGCTTCTAAGTCAAATCCACTTCCAGTACTATCATTACCTGCAGACTCAAAGTTTTTAGGTGCTTTACCTTTATTTCTTTGATCTATAAGCTCTGACTGCTGTGAAGCTTGTATTTTAGTTCTTTCGTCCTTACGATCTTCTTTTGTTCTTTCCTTTTGAGTCAAATTGTCAGAGTCAGCTTTTCTTAGCTGCATGTTGTAGGAAAACTCAACTTCCATTAATTGTTTTTTAGCTTCTATTTCTTGTTGCATTTTTTGAGCTTCAAGTTGTGCTTTGTGACTTTCTAGTTGCATCTTGCTTTGAGTAAGTGCTTGTTCTTTTTGCACTTCTACTTGAGCTGCTTGTTGAGCCGCTTGAGCATTAGATTCAGTTTGAGCCTGTATGTTTTCTAATTGCAAAGCTCTATCTCTTTCTTGCTTTTTCTTTCTACGTATTTTAAGAAGTTGATTAGCAAGTTTTATGTTTCTTATTTCTCTAAGATCAATAGCGTCCTCTAGTTCTATATTCTGTTGCTGTAACGCCATTTGAATATTGTTTTCCAGCTTTGCTTTCTCTTCTTCATCTGGCATTAACTCTAAAAATATACCAAAATCATACATATGCAGTTCTTCAAGTTCTTCTAACGTAGCTACATTATGTGCTCCAATAGCTTGCACGAAAGCATCTTTTGTTGGAGAGTACTCTAATACATCAGATATTCTAAGCGATAAACACTCGCAGGTGTCAGCTGTTAAAAATAAACCAGCTTGTAATATATGTCTTGTTGCGGTGTTGCTATTTGCTGCAGCAAGCTTTTGAACACCGACTAAAGCGTTTTTATCTGGCATGCTACCATCTCTAGCTTCATTTAGACCGGTGACATCGCGTATCATCTGCAAATAGTAATTGTAAGTCTGTATAAGACTTTGCATTTTCTGCCCGCCAGAGCTTGACTGTATTTCTTGAATAGGCACTTTGCCAGGATTCACGTCTCCTTCAGAAGTAAATGATCTACCAATAACAGAACCTGTTTGGAAAAACATATTTAAAGCTTCCTGTGGATTATAATTTGTACCGTTACCTAAATCTATTTCAGCTAAACCGTCCGCATCTAAGTAAACGCCATCCGGAACAAGTCTTGACATTACTTGTTGTAATTTTAAATGAGTAAGCTGAATCATATCAGCAAAACCTGTAATACGCTTAACTAGTGATTCTATTTTACCATTGTACATTCTAGGCGCTACAATAGAATAATTCATTTTAACTTTAGTAAAGTCGCTTTTTGGCCTCATCATGTTTCTAGCCATTTCCCACTTAACGAGCTTATTAGTCCCTAGTATTAAAACTCCTTCGTATAACACTTCAACAGCTCTCTGCAGCTTGTAGTAGTCTTCAGCTTCATTAGGAGGATTAAACGTGTCGTCTCGCTCTATAGCTTTTTCAGCTCCAGATCCAACCTGCTTAACTTTATATACTTCGTTCATGAAAGTTTTAAAGTTAAAATACAAAACTTGAACCTTATTATTATCGTCCTTGTCTGTGCTATATCTTCCTTGATTATTGCTTCTGTAATAACTAGAATTTTTAGCTATATCTTCTATTTCTTCCTGGTCTAGATGTGGAAACTGTTTTACAAGTTCGTTTATTGGTATTGACTTAACTTCTCCAACATAATATATATCATCAAAATAAGGCGAATCTGTATATGAGTATACAAGATCAGCTGGATCTACGTAATCTATTGTTATTCCTTCAGATGTTGAAAAGTTATTTTTTACAGCACCAATACCTAAAACAGTTAAATCGTAGAAAAATCTTTTTTTAGTTAATTCGTATTTGTTACCATCTAGTAAAACATTTAGAGCTTGTTCTTCAGCCAACTCTACTGCTTGCTTGTAGCTAAGCTGCATGTGAAGCTGTAGCTCTTCAATTGTTTGAGGTAAAACAGGCTCTTCACTTTCTCTTAAGTCTAAGTTAAATTGAGTTGAAACTAAATCGTTTAAATCTTTAAACTCCATATCGTCCATAATTGACTCCATGTATCTAGTTCTTTTTGCAACTCCATTAGGATCTTGTGAGTAAGCTTTTATATCGTAAGTTCTTTCAGCTATACCATTTACTACAATATCAACAAACTTAGGTATAATAGGAACTGGGCTCCAGTCTAAATTCAAGTAAGACAAGTCTCCATTTATAGATAACTCATCTTTATACTTTTGTATTGATTGCTCTCCTCTAGCATAAAGCCTTAGCCTGTGAAAATCATTTAGACTATTTCTATACTTGCTAGTTATTTTATCGCCATTAAACCACTCTTGTTCTATAGCTTTTGCAACTTTTAAACCGTAATCATAACTAAGCTTTTCAGCATCACTTACGGTTTGACTTGGAAAATAATTCTTTATAACAGACTCTGCCATACTTATTTTATTAATTTAGATGTATTACCATTGTTAGTATACTTTGCAATGTTTAAATTTAACGCTGGCTTTTTTATTTCAGCGTGAGGTCTATATAAGTGTCTATTGCAAGCCATTATAGCTAAACCAGAACTTATAGCGGCATCAAACTTCGTACGTTTATTTATATCAAACCTACTCCATTCGTTTAACGTTTGGTTAAAGTATACGTTACCATAAGTACCATCACCCAAGTGACCAACATGGCTTTGTATATACATTTCTATCGCAGCAGCATGAGCTTGCTTAATGTCTTCGCTAGAGTTAGGTATACCACCTACTTCTTTTTCTGCCACAGAAAGCTTATTCCAAACTTTATCAGGTCTATTCATACTAAACCCTCTATAGCCTCTTCGCTTTAGATAATAAAGTAATCTTGGTTTATTGTTTTCTGCTAGTATTGGCATACCATAAAAAACTAAGGCCATCAATACGTCTTCAAAAAATATTTCAGCGGTTTGTGGTCTTGCAATATACTCTAGAAACATATGGTTAGGCGGCGCGTCTTCCATAGAAAACTTTGTTAATCCGTGCAAAGCCCCTTTAGATCCTTTACCATCTACTGTTCCACTAATATCATAGCTATCACATCCAAAAGCACCCATGTGCTCGTTTCCAGGATATTTAACTCCGTTCTTAGTTATTATTCTGTTTTGAAGGTTATGCGGTGGAGTCCAACTAATATTAAACCTACCTTTTGGGTCAGGATAAAAAACTACTTTAGAATCTTTTACACCATTTTCCCATTGAAAATTACCTGTGTTAACTACAGAGCTATTTCTAATTCCTTCATTATAATCTATTTGTTCGTATATTTTAACTAAATTAAATATACTGTTTTTAGCTTCATCTCTGAAAGCGTGTTCTTCTGTTCTTGGAAACTGTCGGTAAAATTCATTTAAACCATCTTGATCTGATTTTAATCCGTCAGCTTCGTTATTCCAGTGATCAATTATTCCGTACTCAATTAATTCACCGTCGGGTCCGTATACATCATGATCTGGGTTATTAAATACTGGTTGTCCAAATTCGTCAATAAATCCTTCATAGTTCCATTCCATTGGGATAAACAAAGAATATAAACCAGACTTCGTTTGTCCATTGCGGTTTCTAGAAGTGACATCTGAATCATTGTACAATTTTTTAAAGTTATCTCCTCCTTTGTCTAGCGCGTTGGACGTTGAGCCCATCATGCATTTACCTACAACCCTAGCACCTAATCTAAGACAAGTTTTTGTAACTCGCCAGTTGTTAAGTATGTTATCAGGTCTTTCCCACTTTCCACTTTCATCGTGAACTAGTAGTGATAGTTTTTCACCATCATAACTGTTATCACCTGTATTTTTCCAATCAATCGTTGTGTCAAGTCCTTTTATCTCTTCTAGCTTTTCATTTACCTCTATTTTTTTACGAGTAAACTTGCTCGCTGGTACACGATACGCTAGCTCAGACTTAGGTCTATCCATACCATCTTGTATTGGCTTAAAGAAAAAAGGATAATTTATAGATATAGGTACAACCTTGTCTGTAAACATCTTTTTTGCATCGGCACCACTTTTAGATAGTATCCCATATCTACTATCACTCGATATTGTAGCTAAGTTAACGGTTTCAGCAGAGCTCATAAAAGAAAAGCCAGAACGTCTGTTTTTAAGATAACACATGCCGTAGCATCTTTTGTCAGCTTTGCAAGCCTCCCAAAATATAAAAAATAATCTATTAGCTTCACGAAAGTCTGGAGCACCAACATCTATTTTTGACCATTGTAAGTACATGTAGTGAGCTCCTGTAATATAAGTTGGAACACTAGCATTTTGAAACCAGAAACCCTCGTCTCTTCTCTTAAATTCCTCATCTATATAATCGTACCATTGTTCTTTTTGCTCTTCAGGATAAGCTCGCCAGTCAAATATATTTTTTATTTTACTTAACTGCTTTGGCGTATCAATACGACTCCACTTGTTACTACTGTTGCTATACACACTACTAGGTTTTTTTGGTAATGCTATTTTTAAATTCTGTATTTCTATTATATCTCCAATCTTTCCAGTCTTAGATATAACAACAACATCATGCTCTTTATTGTAGCCGTACTCCCACTTCTTACCTTTGTTAAGTCTACTTATAGTAGTCTTTTTAATAGGTTCAATTATACTATATAGCGTTTGCTCGTAACTCATTTAGATCTTCCTTCAGCAAATCCTTTAAAAACACGTTCTTCTTTTTGTTCAGGCTCTTTACCTTCTAGTAAATTTTCTTCTTCTTGTATTCTATTAAGTATTTCAAACGCATCGAATATAGCTAACTTTTTAGTAGCAGCTGCATTTTTTAGTCTATCAGCAGTAATATCATCACCGCTATCGACAATAGCTTCTTTAGCTACTTTAATAAGCTCTTCAACTGCTCTATGCCCAGCTTGGATTATACTCTTCTTCGTCTCCTTGATATTCATACTTAATAGTAATAAAATTTGATAATACTCTATACAGTCTTTCGCCTTCAACAACAAACTCGTATTCGCTGCTAGGTCTAAAACCTACTAAATCACCTACCTCAACAACTTTGTCAGAATATTTAACAACACCTATTAAAGGCCTTTCTTGTTCAGTATTAAATTGATCTACAGCTTTTATAGGCTTGACAAAGCAATAGCCGTCAGGTGCTTTCCACTTTTCTTTTGACTTAAATAAAAATATTTGATCTATTGAAATTATATATGTGTTTTCGTTAAAAAAAGATTTACTGTTTCTTTCTTTGCCTTTAACGTCGTGCCAACGTCTAAACACATTGTGATGTACTAGTACCGTATCACCTGGCTTAATATTTGTTTTAAGCTTTGTTGGTGTAGACACTACTCTAGCTAGCCTGTTAACATGTTGGTGATTAAAAACCTCAGTGTTTGTTATTAACTCAGAGTTTCCGATTTTTTTAACGTTGTTATATCTTTCACCTATTGGCTCTACAACAAAGTTATAAACGCTTTTCATTAGTATTGCAGGTTATATTCAACAGATACAGCCATGTTTTTGTTAAAGTCTTTCCAAGGCAAAACATCTTTACCTTTTCTAATGTAAACAGAAAACTTGTCTTCTTCTTCTATAATATCGCAAATAGTATGACCACCATACACTTCTTGCCCAACGGCATAGTGCATGGCGTCATTCTTATAGTCTTTGCCGATACTAATCTTTCGTATCAGTTTCGACATCTTCTTGATATTTTATAGTTCCGTCTTGAATGTTTATGTCAACTTTACCATACTCTTCTTCAAGCTCTTTCTGCAAATGACCAATAGCCTCTTGAAAAGACATTACTCTTGTTACCATTTGACTTTTTTGTAGCTCTAATCTTCCAAGCTCTTGTTGACCAGAGTTTATAGCGTTTACTATATTCTGCATCTTTGTCAATTGCTCTTCAGTAACTTTTTCAGCTTTAGGCTTTAGGTCTACTACTTCTTTTGATTTTGGTGTTTTTCGTTTTGCCATAATTTAATTTGATTTAATTTAATTGTTAATATAATTCTAATTTGCCGTTTAAATAATTTCTAACGTCTGTAGCTTCGGCAGAGCTAAGCCCTCTTTCATAAACTAATACTTCGTATATTTTACCATCAAAACTACTAGTACCAGCTGCTGTTAATGCACCTACAAAGCCATAGTCAAAAGGATTATTGTCACCATCAAAGCTTTGAGTGCTTTCTACAGCTCCGTTAATTCTTAAAAATGCGTTGTTAGAAGTTCCAGTAGCAACTTCATACTCTAATAGTTGCTTATTGCCGTCGGTTGCTATGGCTGTAGTTGCGTTAAAAGTTACTGTTGTGCCGTTAGCCCTAAGCCTATGCTGAGTACTACTACCTCCTTGACCTATTCTCAAGAAGTCAGTGTTTGCGTTAGCTAGCAAGTTGTTTGTGGAGTGTTCATCGGCAGCTATAGCAAAAAATATATGAAATTGATTTACAGTTTGCGCTGCTGATAACTGTAAAGCGTCAGCATCACTGTCGCCTTCCCATTCACCTCCACCGTCTACTAAATAAGGTTTTTTACCAACGCTTGCTGTAGCATTAAGCCCATTACCAGAAGAATCAGCCCAAGCGTCAATAACCGCTGGATCACCTGAAGATGTTATACCAACTCCGTTTTGTAGCCAAAGTTGAAGTCCAGATATATCTGTAGGTGTAAAAGATATAGAGCCAGCTTGAGATATGCTATTACCTAGTCCTAGCATTAGTCGCCTATGTAAGCTATGCACATACCTGAAGTTAAATCTATTTCTGTATATCTACCGTAAATAGTAACTCCTTTAGGAAAAGTATTTGAAGCATCAATTTGCAAACCACCAGATCCTGATATTGCTGTCTCACTACCATCTGATAGATTATGAGCAGCTGCTTCTGTACCTGCGTATTCTAAACCTAATTTAGCTGTGCTAGTAGTGTCTGCAACTAATCCACCTGAAGCATCAAACACTGTGTCTGCTAAAAATGTAATAGCTACAAAAACCTTACCTGTTGGAGGACTTGCAGCTCCTGAAGCGTCTAAAAATAAAGAACCTAGTTGTCCAAAGCTGTACGCCGTGTCTTGTGTTATCGCCATTTTATTTTGTTTTTTCGTTTTTATTTGAACTTCCACCGAAGAAGAAGTCTATTATTGTGTTTACTTTAGCACTCATTGCGCCAAATATTGTTGATATAAAGCTAATTTCAAATTCACCTAGCTCTAAGCTTTTAGTAACAAAGTAATTAAACATTACAAATGTAATGCCAAAATATGCTACTGTAAATAAAGTTGCTAAAACCTTTTGAATAATAGCATCATCTTTATACATTTCTCTTGCAGACTTGCGATCTTCGACCTCTTTTGCAAACGCTTCCTTTTCTGCGTCCAAGAGTAGCTTCTTAATAGCCAACTTTGCTTCGTCTCTCTCTTTATCTGTCGTAACGTCTTTGTCAAGTATTCCTTCTGCATTGTCTAAGACTTTACCTAAAAGCCCTCCCATTAAATTCTGTATCATATTATTTTCTTCCGTTGTTAGCGTCTACTTCCCATGGAAAACCTTCATCTCCTACTTCTTTCCATTGCCCATCAACATGTAACATGTCTTTACCGTTTATAGTTTTGCGCTCGTAAGTTATTCCGTTGTATTTAACGTGATCATCTCCATAAGATAATTTACCAGTTCTCATGTCTGTAGCATGTCTCATCTCATGGTTAATAACCTCACGCTCCATAGAACTACCTTGTGGTATTTGATCGCTTATGTATATTGAGCCGTCCATGTTAGCTTCACCCATAACTCCAGGCTCTAGCGGCTTTCTAATAACAGGTGTTCCAGGTACTGATATATCCGCATCACCGGCTTCTTGACCAAACCTCATTTTTTTTGAAAGCTTGCCGCCTGACGCTATTGGTGTTTCACCTTTACCTAGTTTAAATCCCATTATCTATCTTTATCTTTAATCATATCATCAATAGCTTTATTATAGACCTTATCAGTATATGACTTGTTGTTGTAGAATACACTTCTTTCAGATGTTGGCATATCTTCTTCGCCAAGTAATATCCTGTATATTCTACTTATTAACTGACTGCATTTAAACGATGTTTTAAATACTGAGTATTTTATCGTTGTTCTATTCCTGTGTCTCCACACTTCAATCCAGCCTAACTTTCTTAGTTTATCCCACCGAGTTTTATCCCAGCTCATGGTATAAGTACCATCTATAAATTCTTGTCTAGTAAACCGTTTTTGACAATCTAAAAATATTAGCAGTTCAAGATCGGCGTCTGTTAACCCGTAAGTCTTACAAGCCCACTTTCTAGTGAGCCTGTAATACTTTAGGATTTGTAATTCACGTAAATCGTGAGATGTTAATCTCATTTACTACGCTTCAGCAGTTATAGTGTTAGCACAGCCAGTTATAAACGGGCTAGCAAATACTGAGTTTGAAGCATCGCATATTGAAATCATCGGTTTGTCAATATTTCTAGCAGCAGTTATAGCGGCTGTAATATCAGCAATAACTTCTTTTTGCTTATTCGCTGTTATTGTAAGTAGAACGCTATCAGCAGTAAAAGTATCGTCATCAGCACTATTACCATAACCTAGCATTGCTTTAAATTCAATAAGTAGCTGTGTAGTAGTACCATCTGCTCTAAAACCTTTTAATCTACTTAAAGGAACGCACATAGCATCGCCCGCGGCGTTAAACAAGCCGTCTGTTTCCTCCATGAAGTATAAATATTTTTCTTTTATCATTTTTTTGTATTTTAAGTGTTAATAATTAATTAGGCTTCAGCCGTTACTGTGATTGTACATCCTGTAATGTGCGCACTTGCGTACACTGAATTTGAGTCATCTGCTACAACAATAAATCCATCGGAATGAGTTCCGTGTATTAGATTTAATATGTCTTCCATAACTTCTTTGTGCTTGTTGTCAGCTATTGCTAGCTCTACACTATCAGCAACAAATGTGTTGTCATCATGTGCTCCTGAATAACCAATCATTGGATCAAACTCCATCGTTAGCTCGTTAACAGCCGCAGACCCAGATACGTTTCTAAATCCTTTAAATCTTTCAACTGGTATAGCTACACAGTCGTTAGCCGCATCAAACGCACCGTCTGTTTCCTCCATAAAATATAACACTCTACCTGTTAGGTGTCCTTGAAATTCTTGCATAATTTTTCTTTTTTGTTAATTAATAATTTGTTTATTGTTTTAAGTTTAAGGATTTTGGTTTATGGTTTAGGTTTAATCAATTAATACCACGTCACGTGATTGTATGACTTGGTATAATTTATCGTTATACTGAACTCCGTGTCCAGCGTGTTTATCGTAGTAAACTACGTCTTTGTCTTCTATTCCTTCAACTAAGTTGCCAGTTGAAATAACATTAGCTTTTATATACCTGTTATCTTCGTCGATGTCTTCTGTTAATATTAGACCTGCGACTTTCTTAGGCTCAGCTTTTATGTTTTCTACTATTATGTAATTATTTACTGCTTTCATCAACTCTAATATTTGAAATTACACAATCGGCAGATATAATAGTAGTTACAACAGATACCGCATTTTTAAGCGCAGACTTAGTTACAAGCACAGGATCAATAACGCCTTCTTCAATCATGTTAGCTTC
>Ga0181380_1000331_pt1 | contig 21648 bp, 11 predicted proteins | sample 3SPOviralmetaG_FD_130116 | JGI IMG/M metagenome (GOLD analysis project Ga0181380, IMG submission 130116) | Marine viral communities from the oligotrophic San Pedro Time Series (SPOT) site, San Pedro Channel, CA, USA - 3 SPOT_SRF_2009-08-19 | ecosystem: Environmental > Aquatic > Marine > Strait... | reverse complement strand
CATACCCCAAAAACAAGGGAAAAAGATACCAATCTTCATAGTTAAGATAAGTTCTATTTTTAGTATTAATAAATTTAATAATAAATTCTAAAAATAGAATGGGGAAGCAATAAAATTTTATTTTGTATAGTAAATAGAGCGAAGAAATACTATATAAACCTTCATATTTTGTAAATTATAATAATTATTTTTTAAATACGAAAAAATAAAAAAAAAATTTCGAGAACCCAAATCCTTCACAAATGCCAAGAAGAAAAAACAAAAAGTGCCATCAAAAAATACCAGCAAACCAACAGTAATAAGTACCATAAAACCTGTAAATCAAAGAAGAAGACGAGAAACCATTAACTTTGTTTTCTGACATATCTACTCAAATCCGAGAAAAATTTGATAGTTTACCCAGGAGAGAGCGTTTAAGAATTTGTGAGATGGATGATGGGGATAAAGATAAAATGGAGTATATGATCCTTTCGAATTATTCTGATCTTGTTAAACGATTGGCCTTCTTTATCCCAGTTACATAGTTTAATCAGTTTAAAACTCTCAGCGCCAATCAATAGAAACCTGTTTTCGACTGTATATAGAACATGTACATTTCTAATACACTTATGGGGAGTAAAAAGGATAAAGAGAAAGTAACCAACCTTGTGGCAAAGCTGCTTATTGATATTCGAAATGATGAGTCATAGCCTTAAGTATAACATGATGCTGATCGAGAGAATTACCTTGATTTGCTCTCAGATTCCGATGAGGAGAAAAAGATCGAAGAAATAACCAAAAAGTAGAAATTAACCAATGATACATACGTCCTAGGCAAATTTTACAAGAAGAATGGCGTTGTATTAGATACCGATGACTCAATCAAAAACGCCTTTTAATATGATGTTTTGCCTGTGAATGACCTCCTTTAACATTAACGCGTTTTGGCACCATAGAAACCTAAGTTCGAATTTATGAAATCCGATGACGACAGTGAAATGGTGAAAGCAATGAAAGTCGGTATTCAAAATATTTCCTAGACTATGTTTGAGTCATTCTTTGAGTAACATGAAAGATAGAGGAAAGAGATGAATGAGATATTTGACTCCTTGTTAAACACCAAAATGACCGAATGCCAGAGGCTTGACGAGAGGAATAAATGGCTTTCCGATTAGCTGATTGACCTCCAGATGAAATATGATCACAAGAAATAAGAATATCATGCCTCTTGCGTCAAACACCAATAGGAGCTGGATAAACAAAGAATCCTAAATGATGCCCTATCGAATAATATCAGAGCCTGTAACAATCTGATTAAGAAAAAAAATGACAGCCTCAGCCAATTGAAGGAGTAATATTAATGTGCTATCTGCTTAGAGAATTACAAAGACCTAGAAGATTAGATGATGGGCTTATTACCTTGCCACCATTTATTCCACCTGAGTTGCGTTACCATGGCTTTATAAAATTAACCTTCATGTCCATCTTGCCGACAAGAAACGGACCTTGACGAGATCATCCAATTTAATTTTTATTGAAGTATATTTTTTTTTATCTATATATATCAGTATGTTTTAGTTTATATATATATATATATAAGTATTATTCGTTATTATATATTGAAAATATTTTATGTTTGTTATTGTTTGTTATTGTTTGTTATATATACATATATACATATATACATATATAATATATAATATATATATATTGAATATTGATTATTAAGTATGTTGTTATAATTATAATATTATTAAAATGAAATCATTTATTTTCTTCTTCTTCTTCTTCTTTTATTTCACCATCTTTGTTTTATTCTTTATACTTTAACATATCAGATTGGAATTTATCAAAATTCTTTTTATAATCATTCTTTAAATTTTCTATAACATTAGTATAGAACTTTCTTTAAAATTCTATGTATTATGACATTTCATGATGTACTATTAAATATAAATCTTGTTCTGTGACATATTATAACAAATCTTATTTTTATTTAATTTTTTCTTATGTATTCTTAAAGTTTTCTGATATTTCTTCTAATTTCTGATTCTAATTCATATTGTAATATATATTTGAGAATAAAAATGATAAATTATAATTAATTTTTAAAAATAATAATTATAAAAAAAAAGAAGAGATTATGCCTAAATAATATCCTGAAATTACACCTAAAAATCTCGCAAGAGAAGAAAGAATGAAAGTAATTAGAAAGAGATTGCCAGGCCACGCATTAAATTAAATACGTGCTATGAAAATACATAATTTACATTAAAATGATCATTTATTATTATTGGAATAATAGATATAAGAATTGAATGATTTAGTAGAAAAATAAAAATAAGAGATTATCACATTAAAATAAAGTAATGTTTAAAAAAATGATGATGACGAATATAATATATTTACGAGTGATTCTGACGATACAAATAGTACCTTGTCATTATCCCCTTAAAGAAAAGATGTTACAAAAATTTTACATAAAGTTAAAATATGATTTATATATATATATTCATAAATTTAATTTTTTTAATGGATTTATGGATTTATCTTCATATGTTTTCATGTATCCAATATTTCTTGTTATATTTTAACTATTATCAAATATAAAATTTTTAATTGAATCAATTTATTAATACATTTCAATATTTGGATCATATCTTTCATTAGGTATTATATTTCTACCTATAAATTCTGAAGGATGTGTCATATCAATAAAACTTTCTAATTTATTTTAGCTATTGTAAATAGCTTAAATATATTTATAATTAATGGCTTCTGATAATTCTATTCTTTTCATTTATTTTTTATTTGGTTTAAACCCTGAAAATATACCATATATTGTATTTGGTTCAATTTTTTAATTTTTAGATGTGTATACATTGATATCATTATTTGATCTAATTACATCATAATTTATACCATTAGCTTCATTTCCCCAATATTATGCATGTTAAAAACAATAATTACCATATAAAATCTTTCTAGAACATCTATCACCTCCTTATATTCTTCTTTTCCACCCTAAACATCTATTTGATTATATTATATGATTAGCGTATTTCATATTATTAAAACATGGAAGATTTGAAAAATCAGGCCAATACATTTTTTATTTTGGAAATTTTTTTAAAACTAAATTGATGTTTTTATTTAAAATGTCATACCATCTTTTTAATGATAGTTTTTTTCTTTTTAATAAATGAATTTCTTGTACAACATATTCAAATAACTATTCCATTAATTAATATTTTTATTTAATTTGTTTTCTTTATTAATTATTCATACTTGTAATATTTAAAAAATATGAAATTACACAATTATATTTATATATTATTAAATTAAACAAATATATATCATTTAGATTGGTAATCTCCCCATATTTTTTTCAAAGAGTCTTCATTGATTTTATCATCTTCTTTTTCCCATAATTCTGACAACGGTATTTAAAATTGTTCCTATGTCTCTAGCTTCTCTTCTAATTATGTTATCTACTTTCTCAATACTTCATTGCAAACTTTTTCTGATTCTAATTTTGTTTCTAACCATTTGATTTTGTTGGTGTGAGATATGGCATCCACTGATTAAGCTATGTTAATATTGTTTTGATTTTGTAGATTATAGTTTGAATATTATAGCTGGGCTGCTAGATAATCTACAGAATATTTTAATTTATTAAAGTCATCTAATTTCTTCTTTAAGGTGTTTATAATTTATTGTTTTTTACAGAGTTCTTTTTCAAATAAAGAAGTTAATTCTTCAAATGATATTTCTCCTTGAAATCTAAATGTACTTTCCATTTTTTATTGAATTAATTAAATCAATGTAATTATTTATGTTATTATCATTTTTTATATATTTATGAATTTATATAAAAAATAATTACCGCCAGAATTAATATAAAATAATATATAATCTTATAAGAATTTATTCGATTACTTTTCTATATGACCAGAAATATTATAAAATTATGATATGCTATATAATACTAATTTTTCATAATAATAATAATAAAAAAAACAAAGAAAAAACATTAATTTATTTTCATTATCAAAAAAAATGTAAAAATATAACTAAAACAAAAAAATCCATAAAAATGAAGAAATACCTGCAAATCCAGAGATTTATATTTAAAAAATAGAATAACAATATCTAGATGATGAATTACCAGAAGAACTTGTAAAATAAGATAAATGGGATGTGATGTCAGAATTGAGTGAAGGAAAAACCATATTAACCAGAAGAATTTTATTATGTAAAGAGATAAGTGAATACTTCCAAAAGATTCATTCAATGGGATTGTCTACAGTTAAATTCAAATATCTCACATTTTTTGATTTACCAAGTGAAAAAGAAAATAGTTCAGGTGAAAAGAGTTTTGGCATGTCATTACAACCTACAAATAACTCGTTTGATCATTTGAAAATGACTGTTGTACATAATGGCTAGTTTAAATAATTTTATTTTAGTGGACTCACCAATTTCTTGATACCAGATAGATCTATTTAATTCATTGAAATTTTAGGAACTTTGGTATCCACTTATTCTGAACAAAAAGCAAATATTAAAAAAAATGTGTATTATGACATACCAATAGATATTTAAAATATTATCACCAATATCATTGTCAAAAACCATATTGAATTACCTGAGTATGATGATGTCAAACCATTGATAGGAGGAAAAAAAAAAGAAAAATTTGGTATGAGATTTACTTCATCAAATGTTAAAAACTATTCTATCAGTTTAAACAAAAGAGTGTCTGGATTTAGTGTAATGTATGTCTAAAACCAAGGTATACCATAGAATCTTTATCCAACAATTGGAAGTAATTCAAGCTTGTATAAAAAATTAAAACTTGTTTATGATGCATTGGATTGAATGTTTTTTTATTTTCTTATATATATATATATATATATATATTATCAGTATGAAATTTGTTATATATATTCTAGTAAATTTATGAAATATTATTTAAAACATAAAAAAAAACTCTAATTATTTCTTATAAGAATATTAGCTATGATAAATTTAAATATTCAAATAATTTCTATAATTTTTTTTTAATATTAAAAAATAACAAAAAACATTAAATATTTCTTCATACCATGGATCCTGAATTATAAAGTATTTTAAAAGAATAAAAAAACGCGCTAAAAGGACTTAAGTATTATAGACGTATACATTCATAAATTCCAAATGAACGAAGACTTTAAGTGGCATTAATAAACACACGTAACTATTTGGATAATATAAATACGGCATTAAGATATATGGGTGAAGATGGGTATGTGGTAGAACCTTAAATTGATGAAAATGATCCTGTAATTGTTTTACGTCTTGATGAAAGATAAGAGTGGGAAGTAGATGATTATGAAATTGAGAATTTTGATGATCTTGTACGAATGGAAGAAGAGGAAGAATAAGAATAAGAATAAGAATAAGAAATAATACTAGAATAATTATAAGTTGAGAAACCATAAAAAATATACGATGATATCTATTTACCATTAGTTCATTCATCACTTTCTAAAAAATAAAATATACCTGGATATGATATAAATAAACTAATAAAAGATCAATCAAGTAAATAAATTAAATAAAAAGGTTAATAATAAATAACTCCACCATAATAACAATTATAATCAGATGATGAAAACATTTGGAATTATGGTACTCATATAATTGATATGGATCGGTTTTTTAATTAGTTAATATCTATAAACTAACATAATATAAACCCATTAGCTATAGCTTATTACAATGAATTTGATTCTGATTAATTTTTAAATTTTCTTGATAATACAGATATTCATGATTTAATTTATTATTGGAAAAAACATATTAAAAATTTATTTAATTAAAAAAATGATTCATCAATATATGCATTAGCTAGTGAAAGACTTACATCAATTATTGTTCCAAATGTTTAAAAAAGATAAGTATCTTCAAAAATTATAGAAATATTTTTACCTGGTTTTCCATTTATTAATGTTAATGAAGATATAAACCAATATAATGATTTATAATAATAATTACACAATATATGGAATACTAGTTAATAATATTAAGGTCATTCATAAAATGTTGAATAAATGGTGTAATAATTATAAGAAAATTTTAGAAAATTTGAAAATTTCATGAAAATATTAACATTATTTGTAGGTCGTAATAATATATATGATAGAATGTGGATTTCTTTTGAAATTTAAGGTATGATGTAAAGAAATAATGAAACAAATATTTAAAGTAAAAATATTGCATTAAGTTTAGGAGTTCCTCCATAATAAAATATAATTGATAATAATGATTAAGAATAATTATTATGGGAATAAAAATAAACAAATTTTATAGAAACATTAATCTAAAAAATGACATATGAAACCTTTGATTATTCATTTACTCCATTATATATTGATAATATACAAATATTTATGAATAAGAATTTGGAATATTAAGATAAAGTTGTTGTAAACCCTGATTTAACATATAATAACAAATTATTTAAAATTGCATACAAAAAATAAACTAATCTATAATAAATAGATATTGATATTACATTGAGAAAATTATTTGATTTAAAGATATGGAAATTAAGAAAAACTAAAAAAAGATATTAATTAAATTCCATTACCAAAGATGTTTAATATCTTGATAATTTTTATTCAATATGTCATTAATAACCAAATGAACCATGTCTTTATACATTATACAGATTTCATAAAAATATAGATTTACCATGGAATGAAATTAAATTAAAGAAATCAATAAAAAGAATGATATTAAAAGGATAAATTTATAATTTATTAAAATTACTACATAATGATAAAATCCTATAAGATTTTGGAATATATTTTTATTATACATAAAGATGGGTTAATTCAACAAAACCAATACAATATATTATTGTTTAAAATCATATAATAATATCATCATAAGAAAATGTAGAAAGACTTGTTTATACTAATTATAAGAAAAAAAATGAAAAATTTGCAATGATACCTAGATAAGTTTCCAATAAATCATAATTTTAAACAAAAAGAAAAAAAAAATCTTCTAAAAAATAAAATTAATAAAAATAAGAATTACTTGAATTATTTTTTGATATTGAAACATATACTACAAATGAAAAAGAATAAATACCATATCTAATTGTGTTTTATAGCAAATAATTATAAAAAAGTAGAAAAATATTTTGGGGTGATAAATGTATATTATAATCAATCATGTACTTAAAAAGAATCTCACAATAATATAATAAAATTAAAGTATGGTCATTTAATGGATCTAAATTTGATTATTTATTTATTTGGAAAAAAATGATTAGCTTAAGATTACCTATCAAAATTTATGGTTCTTAAAATAATATTAAATCAATGATCTTTGATAATATAGGATTTTATGATATAAGATTAATATTTAATTATGGTAGTTTAAAATAATAAGCAAAATTATGGAAGATTAATGATACTAAATTTAACTTTGAAATAGCTGATAAAAGTAAAAAATGGTTTAATCACACAAAAAAGCCTATCATTTATTATTGTATTCAAGATTGTATTGTTTTATCCTAATTAGTTGAAAAGTTTTATTAATTATGTGAAAATGTTTAATATAAAGGTAGAAAATTAAATTATTCCAATATATTTACAGCTTCATAATTAAGTATATCCATTTATTAATAATTATATCAAAATTGTGTTATAAGAGCTTCAGTAAATTTAAATATTTATAAAATTGAAAGTAGTACTTATTATGGTGGTATGACATAAGCATTTAGAAAATACGCTGAAAATATTCGTTATTATGATATTAATTCTAGTTATCCATATGTATTGAAAAATAAAATATTTCCTTATGAGTTTGTAGCGCAAGTACCCTATAGTAAATAATAAATAATAAAAGAATATCATTTATATGAATGTGAAATTGAATTTTTTGAATACATAAAAATACCTTATATTCCTTAAAGAAAAATTGATGGATTATATTATTGTTTAAAGGTTGAAAAAAGTTGGAGATGGGGTGTTGATATATTATTTGGATAAAAACATAATTTATTTAAAAGATTAAAGATTTATTAAGTAATAAAATATAATGGCTTAAACCTTTTTCATGATTTTATAGATGATTTTTATGTAAAAAGATTATAAGCAAAATAAGATGGTAGAGATGATTTATCAAATTTTTATAAATTAGTTATGAATAGTCTATATGGGAAATTTGGTTAAAAGCAATATCCAGAAACACATTATTTCAAACAAGAAGATGTTGGTGAATACATTTAAGACTTTACTATACCTACATTCAAAAATGAAAAAAGAAAATTTTTAAATAAGTAACCTGATTTATTATTTAAAGAAGTAGAATCATTAAGAAGGGTATCTAGTGATATTTATCAATGTAAATATTTATAACAAGAAAATATTAATGATATTCATTCTTTAAAACGTATAGCAAGTATTGCAACAAGATATGCGTGTATATAATTAATGGAAGGTATTATGGATGTAGGTATGGAAAATGTTGTTTATTGTGATACAGATTCAATTATGACAACTAAAGATCTTTCAAATAATTTTATTGATAATAAAGAATTGGGTAAATGGAAATTGGAAAAAACTATAACAAAAGGTTATTTTTGCGCACCTAAATTATATTATCTTTAAATATCAAATGAAGAATATGAATTTAAATCTAAAGGTATTATACCAAATTTTTAATGGATTGATAATAATAAAGTTATTGATATATAAAATAAATAACATTAATCTATGGAAGATATTGATAACATGATCTAAAAGCTGTTTGAAAAAAAATAAATAGAAATTATAAATAAAAATTAATTTATAAAAAAAAATTCATGTATTTATGTAATACCTGTTAAAAAAACAATCAACATGTAAAACAAAAAACGTGTATGGAATGGTATTTATTCACAGCCATTATAACATATATGACGTATTATCAATATTTATATATTTTATATATTCTATATATAGTAAGATGTTGTGAAAAATTATAATAATTATTTAAAATATTTTATAAATCAAATATTAAACTTTTATCAATTATTAATGTAATTAATAAAATAATAATCAATGGTATAACAAGAACCATAAAAAATACTTCCAGAAATAAAATTATAAAGAACTGATGATCTTCCATCTTTATAAAACAATGTTCATTTTAAAGGAAATAGAAAACCTATTTAACAATACATTAAAGAAAAAAAAGAAAGATTAGAATAATAAGGACTTTAATATGAACCAAGAAATTAAAAAAAAAAAGATAAATAGTTAGAAGGACCTATGAATTATAAGATTGTTAATATAGAATTTCCATCAAAGTTGGAAAATAGTAAAAAGAAATATTCATTGAAATTTACTTATTTACAAGATGGGAAAAAACATAACAAGTAAATTAAATTTGGTAAAAAAGATAGATTAGATTTTATAGATGATTAATCTAGTATAACAAGAGGAAAAGTAATGAAAAGTTTAAGAAATTATGAAAATCCTTTTAAAGAAAATTATTGGAGATATAAATTATTAAATCAAGGAACAAATTTACGTGATAATTATATAAATTTACTCAATGAATTAATTGTATAATGATATATAATATATATGTATATATATATATATATATATTTGTATAATTCATTTATTTTTTGTACCAAGAGCCTTTTGAAATCTATCCAATATATTATAATAACTTTTTTTAAACGATTAAACTGACCAACTATTATGAACATCCTATAAAGCTTCATTATATATCAATTCTTCTTTTTTTTATTGTTATTATTCTTCTTGCTCAACTTATTGTGTATTTTTAAGATATAAATGATTTATATCGGAAAATTATTATTTTTATTTCATATTATTTAAAAATTTTTTAAATCCATCCCACATACGCATACAAATAATTCTTGCAAATTAAATTATTTAAATTTATTATTTTAATTGTATATTTATCCAATCGAGTTTATGACCTTCTATTTCTTATGACATAAACTATTATATTATTAATTACAATACTGTAGGTAAATATGCATAATAAAGACGATCTTAAGGTAACTCTTATGTTAACTACCATTCTATATATTGCTCTGTAGTCAATGTTTATGATTCTTACAATAAATTATACATATCTTTTCCATATGCTATCAAATTACCTAAAAATTCAACTGCTTTTTAAATATCTTCATCTTAAAATATAGTATGATGTATTGAAAATATTAATGCAGGTATAAAATTATTTTATGACGCTTCATCATCTTTTTAAGCTAAATTCATTAATAAATATTCCACCAAAACTTATTAAACAGACTATTTAAAAAATTTATAATCCTCTCCTTATAATCTACCTTATGCTCCTTTCAGATATGTTTCAAAATCCCATAAAAATTCATTACTTCCTTACCATCTATTAACAAGTTCTTGGGGAAACTAAGAAAGTATATATTGAGGAACATATTTGTATTCACTAGATAAATATATAAACAATCTTCTTAATATAGTTTCTTTAATCATACTATTCAAAAATCTATTATTACTCATTATAAAATTAAATAAAAACACTATCAGTCCTGTATATCTTTTTTATTCTACAAATAATAATGCTAATTCAGGTTAATCTTCAGCTAAATTATTGATAAAATCTACAGCTTCTAAATGTTACTTTCCTGTTGCGAATTAATTTATTCTTTCATGCACCTCCTTTTCTTATTCAATTGCTAACATTCTACTTGTATTTTAAATAACTTTCGTTGGATCTAAGTCTTCTAATTATTAACTTTAATTATTTTTTCTAATAACATCAATTATAGTTATTCCATCTAATATATTTCTTTCAACATCTTTTTCTTTTTAACCTTTTAAATATTATATTGGTATTTTTACTGTTTCATAATTGTATTTAATTTATAATAATGGAGCTGCCTATCTACTTCCAAACATTAATTATTGACATATTTTAAAATTATAAACACCTTAAAGCGTATTTGAAAAATCTAATTCATTTGTAAAAGCTTAATCCAAAACAGAAAGTAATTTTTCATTAAACACACCCTTATCTGTAGTTTGTTTTAGTAAAAATTATTAAAAATTTTTAAATTTATCTTTAGGAATTTATCTAAGTAATCTTTTATTTCTTTTTTACAATGTTAAATCCATCTATTATTATACACTTCGTTCTTTCTCATACATATTAAAATATTATAATTATATTTAATCTTTTAAAGCATAATTTGTTGTTTTATATATTTCATCAAATCTCTCACCTAAAAATTTAATTTATTTTATTTGATCATTTTAATTTTCATTTATCAAATTTTTCCATACAGCTTCATCTTAAGTAAGTTTAGTCATAGTATTACCTTATAACTATTATTCATTCATTACCAGTTCTAGACTTTATTTTACATTACCCACAGCACTTACAATGCTATTCATCTACTTTTACAATTCTGGATTATTTTTTATAGCACCACTTTCTATTTGTTATTTTATATCTGTCATAGTTTGTGATTTACTTTATTTAATCATTTACATTATTTTTCTTTATTCTATTGCAGCTTTTTCAGGATCTTATATATTTATTACAACTTGTTTTATATCCAATAAACTCTATTTCATAGTAGATAAATGAGTTTCGATTTATTATTAACTTTTTTAATGATCATCCATTTATTCAATTAACTATTTCTATACTTTTTTTTATTTCTCTACTTAACTTACCAGTTATTTTTAACCTTTTTTAACTTAGTTTACTTTCATTATAGCTTTTCTTTTTATTTATACCATTTCCTTTTCATTGGAAACTTAAGTAGCAGCTAAATTTGTTACTTGATCAACATATTAATTTTATTACTTAATTATACTTTCTGCATTCTCTAGTATTTTTTAATTTTGTTACTAAATTTCTTTTTTGTCTAGTGTAAAATCTTTTTTTATTTCCAGTTCCAAATTTTACATTTATTACGTTTGCTCATTAAATTTTTTTACAACATTTTATTCAAGTTCTGCATTTTTACTTTATTAAGTTAACAAAACCTATTCAACATTTGCAGCTAAATTTGCAGGATCACTTTTAATTAAATCTACTAATGCTTCTTAAAATGGTTAACCTAATAAAAATCCTGACAATTATTATTACACATAAAGTTCTAGTGATTAGTCTGTATGTGTTAATTATTAATTTTACTACGTGTTTGGTTATTAATTTTACATTATACCTTACATCATCTTTTAAATATTTTATATTTCCATTTATTAATTGGTAGATTTTTATACTATTGTGTCTAATTATGCTTCACCATTTTATAATTGGTTGAAAAGTGCAGGTGATTCAATATAATTACCTACAATATTTTTTAATATTGCCATATAATCTGCATAACCCTAAATGGAATTTATATTAGTTTATTATTCTCCTTATATAGCTAATATTTCACCAATTTTTTCATCAGATTGTTATTTAAATTCTTCATTTTATTAATTAATAGTTTTTTAAAAATCTTCGGCAAATTATTTTTATTATGCTGCTGAATCTTTTACTGATTTTAGTTCCATTTCCATATTTTTAACATTATTAATATTATTGATTTATTCTAAAGATAAATCACTTTATAAATTTTCAAGAAAATATCTTTAATCTTAATCCAAGTTGAGATTTTCTAAAAAATATTTTTTTAAATTATCTGTTACAAATGGTATTTAATCAGTCAATTATAATTATTCTTAAGATGATAGATTCGATATATCACCGGTTTATATATATGATATCAATTCTTTAGGTAATATAGATTTTAAAGCAGGATATTTATTTTATATTTCATTTAATTATTCTTAAATATTATTACTACTTGATTCTGATATAAGAGCTTTATGTAATTTTTTTATATTTCCTTATTATACAGCAAGCAATGATTTTAAATTTTATTACATACTTTAAATTTTAATAAAATTAGATTTCTCATCTACAACTTATATTTTATCTTCAATCTTTTTCATTGATTCTTTTAAATGTGTTGCTAATTTTGAATCTTCTATTTTTTATTCATAATCTTATATACTTGCTGTTATAGCAGTTTATATTTATTATTAAAAAGATGGATTTTCAGGTACATCTTTTGATAATATTCTTTATACAACTTCAGAATTTTTAAATTCTTCTATAATTTTATCTTATATTTCTTTAGCATTAACACTTTTTTCTTCTACCATATCTTTTATTTTATCTTCTAGATTTTATAAACTTGGATATTGATTTTAAGATAAAGAAGCTAATTTTTACGAAATTAAAAGTTCAGCATCTTTTTTATTCAAAAATTAATTTTATATCAATTATTTTTATTGTTAATTAGACAAATTTTATGAACTAATTAATTATTATATCTCTTCCGAGGATAAAATTTTATTTGTTTTTTCAAATAATGATGTTTAATTAGTTTCAATCGCTTATATTTTTGTTGAAAGATTCTATAATAAATTTTGGTCTAGATCAGATATATCATTTTGTAAATTATTTTATACAGAAGATACTTAATTATTTATTTCTTGCATACCTTAATTTTAATCTAAATCATTTCTTAATTTTTGTAATTCTTATAAACCTTTTGTAAGACCTTAAATTTTTTTTAAATATTTTTAACCTTTTAATTCACTCTATTTTGTTATCTTTTTTATTTCTTTAAACGCATTAGATCTATAAGATGCTACTTATTATACAAACTTTTTTATTTTTCTTTATGAATTTTACGTTCCAGACATCCTTTATAGATATTTATTCAATAATTTAATTTATTATGATTAACGTTAGATATCATATGAGCTAGTATAAATTTAATTTAATTAATTATCACTAACAGCATCTTCATTTTATTCAATTTCTTATTATATTTATCTTAATTCAGGAATTTTTATATCAATTGAATTTTTTCTATCATTATTGTTTTTATTATCTAAATTTTATTGATATAAAACTTATTTTTTTTATATTATTTTTTGAGTTTTATCTTATTACTCAGTAATTTTATCAAATTTCAATACTATATTATCTATTATTTTTTATTATTCTGGTAATAATACATTTTATTAAACTTCTAGTAGTTCTTAAGAAAATAATGCTTTTATATAATCGTAAAATTATAATTTTTGTTTTTATTGTTTGTTATAAAAATTAAGCATAGTTTTATATTTTTATTAATTTTTCAAAAATATATATTATAATATACTTAACTCATACAAATATTTATTCATACAGAATCAAAAATATATAAATTTTTAAAATTTTGTTCAAGTTTTTTCGCCTCAGATTTATAATAATTATCATCATCTAATAATTAACTAGCATACAATTCTAATACTTAATCAATATTTTTTAAATTTAACCATGGTGTGTATGCTTAATGCCATGTCAACATATCTTCATAAGACTTTATTCTATACCAATCAAGCATTTATTATTTCTCTGGTTTGCTTTTAAATTTCATTATTTTTTTTTTTTAATATAATTATTTTTTATAAAAAAAATTAAAATTAAAAATATATATAATCATAAAATGAATAAATAAATGGATTTAAGTGGGGTATCAATGTTGTAACCCGGACCTTAAAAACCAGCATAAAACTTTTTTGTTTAAATGGATGCGGATGAAGAAATTAATATACTACCGACTCATCTAAGTAATGAAATGAGATATAACGATGTTTTGAAAATTGTCAATAAAATAGTTTAAGCAGATCCAGATTTAAATGCAAACTATGGTGGATAAATTAGAAAAATGTCAGAAGATTAATTAAGGAAATTCTTAATTAACATCATAAATTTATAACAAGGAAAATAAATTGCAGCGCAAAAAAAATCTAAAGAATAGCCATTTGATTATAAAAGATAAGAATTAAATTGGAATAATAACTATAAAAATTTTTATTCAAAAAAAAATGAATGGATGAATGAAATAGCTACAAATATTGGTATGACTACTGATTAATCAGAATTTAATAAAAAATTGTTTGCAGCTCTTACAGCATTTGGATTAAAAGATGTTGTTTTTTTTAACCCATACTCTAAATAAATGGAAAGCTTAGAAGAACCAAATAAAACTGGTACTTAAGGAAAAAAAGTTACCTTAAAATATTTAGGAAATTTAATAAAAAAATATTCTGATTAATATAAGAAGGCTACTGGGAATTCAAAAGAATATGTTTTTTAAATGTTGTAAAAAAGACCTGAATTTTAAATTATAAGAAAAGCTATAGTAGGATTATCAAACAAAAAAGCGGAATTGAGAAATAAAAAAAAAATTAATAATTGGAAAAAATCTATTGAAAAACCATCTGCCAGCAAAATTTAAAAAAAGATAGCTTCAAAATTTCATTCTTATTTGACAAAAGGTAGATATAAAACTTATGTTAATAGTTTTTAAGAAGATGATGGGTGGTTAGACTAACATAAACTTAAATAAAACCCTGTTGTGATAGATTAAAATCTTAATTAATATAATAAAAAAGATGAAAATGTTGATATTGTTAATTTACAACAAAATCTTAAATATGTTCCAGCGGGATTAGCTGATTTGACCAATAATATAGTTCGAAATGCTAATGCATTAGAGCAGCCATACACAGGTTTAGGATTAAAAAGAAGATGATAAATAATGTTTTAATTTTATATAATTATAATTATATATATATATGTATATATATGTATATATGTATATGTATATATATACAAATAATATTTAATATTTTATATATATTCAATTAAATTTAATTTTCTTTCTAACATTAAAAAATTCATCTGGATATTCTTCTTCATTATCTCTTTCAAATACATTTTATTATCCAATATCACCAATTTATTCCTCTGCTTACATTCTTTACATATCCATTTATTCAGCAAATCGAGGCTTAGTTAAAATTTATGATTGTTAAAAATTAGGTCTACTTTAATAAAAATCATTTGTATACCCTTAATTCATTCTAGATGTTCTCATTTAACCAAGTCTACTCCTGAAATTAATACTTGGAATATTTTAATATCCTTGTTAATATGATTATCTTTATGCAAATGAAGGAAATCTATTTTAATATAATGAATTTTGATCTATTAATGGAACACCTCTTTATGTATAATCATTAAGAATAGGTTATGATTATAATTCATTTAATTTTTCTTAAACTTCAGGATCCCTTGGAGCTTCTATAACTGGTTCTGGTTTTTATGTCATTTATCCTATAGTTGAAGCTTTTTCTGTAACTGTTTAACCTATTGTTTTAATGGTATCTTATGCAACTTTTCCTAATTTCTCTTTTCCTTCAGCAAATAAATCTTTTCCAACTTATTTTATTCCTTCCCATGCAGATTTTGCAATAGGTTTTAATAATGGTGCAGCTAGTGAAGCTAAAAAGCCAAATATAGGCATTGTGTTTAATTTATTTTATATTAAATATTTTTATTTCTATTAATTTTATTTTTATTTTTATAAATATATATATATTATACTATATTCATATATTTAACACTTGATTAAATTTATAATATAATTTTCCTACATCAAATCTCAAATATAAAAATTTATACATTTCATTATTACAATAAAACAATTGTTATATAATTTTTGGATTAAAATATCCCAATTCTGTTGTTATATCCTTAATTTCTTTATAATTTAATGGAAATATATACATATTGTTAACTTATTATCTTATTTGTTTTGGAATTTTTTAATAATATTACGTTGTAAATATAATATTAATAACACCATTTTCTATTAAATGTCTTCTATTAAAAAACAAATTCATAAATTCTTTTTGATATTAAAGATTTTAAAATGCATTTATCATATCATCAAATATAAACAATATTTATCTTTTTTTAGGTTTTCTATCATTATCAGTCTTTTTTATTTCATAAAATTAATTTAACTTCTTTATTAATTCATTAATTAATGATATATTTAACTCATTAAAATAATTAACTCCTTTTTTTATTTCAAGTCCTTCTATTACACTAGGTGAAAATAAGAATACTTTGTCAAAAAATTTAAAATATAATTTTTCATTCATTAACAACTCTCTCAATAAAAATGTTTTTCCTGAACCAGGTCTTCCAATAATTGAAGCTATAATTGAAGTTGATAATATATCATGTTATTTTTATTCCAACATGGATATAAGATCTTTTGTAATAAAATTTACATTGTTATTTTTAAATGTAAATTATCCTAATTATTCTTTTTATTCTTTTTATTCATTTTATTCATTTTATTCATTATTTATTATGTTATCTTATTCTAATTAATCTGTATTAATAAATTATTCTTATTCATCATTTACATCAATTATATCATCTTTTTATTTCTATATTTCAGTTTCCATATAATAATTTTTTATAAATAATAATTTAAATAATAAAAAATAATAATATTTTTAAAAAAATATAATAAAATATTATAATGGAATAAAAATTACCACATTTATTAAATTTTGACAAGGTAAAACCAGTTGGTTATCCAAGTCAAGTAAAATATGTTAAATTTACACCATAATCATTTGCAAGTAGTGGAACAAATGAAATTATTAGATTTAACATTGATACATCAGGATTTTGGGATCCTTATAGCGCATATGTAGAATTAGAAGTTGATGTATCAGATATGGATGATGTTGGTACTTTATAAATTGATGGTTCAGCACATAGTTTTATCAATGAATTGATTATAAACAATCAAGGAGTTGAAATTGAAAGAATATAAGAATATGATGTTTTATCTAATATTTTATGTGATATGGCATATTCATAGGAATAAAGATTAAGTAAAAGACATGAAGGTTTAGGAAGTGGTTAAGTTTCTAATTTAAGAAATGATATGTTATCATCACATATGATCCTTTAAGATCCTAACAATACAGATTAAACATCTGTATTAAGATCTTACACCTTTGGATTTAAACCATGGTTTACAGGAGGAGGATATAGTACATCATCGACTGCTACAATTGGTGCAAATTTATTATTTGGATATGGTGAAGAAATTGATATAAACAAGGAACCTGGTGGTGGACCTCATACAGGATCTGATGCATAAAAAGCATCTTCTAGAGCTCTTATTGTATAAGCATTAATTAATGGATGTTATAGATATGATGTTAATCATTGTAAATTAGATCATACAAACACAGTTGAATAAGATTATAGTTTAAATAATAATTTTCCAATTTCAGATAAATATACAACTTCAGGATTCACATTTTTTGAAAGATCTGCTGGTGGTGATGCTTTAAAAAATTCAACAAGGGATGTTGGATATAAACAAGCATTTTCAACTTCTTTATCAGGAACATGTTTTGAACCTTATTTTACAAAGAATTATCCACAATCTTAAACATATAAAGGAAAATTAAATTAAGTTACATCTATTATTAAATAAAGATTTTAAATTCCTATTTGTAGTGGATTGTTAGGAGTATTAATGCCAAAAGAATCATATAAATATATACCAATGAACTTATTGTAAGATTTATAAATAGAATTTAGATTAAACCCTCATGCTATGTTTACAAGTGGATATGTAGATATACCACAAATTTAAGGTTCTGCTAAAGGTACTGTAACCTCTGGTATTTCGGTAGGTACTGAAGATGATGCTACATTAACTGATAATTTATCTACCGCTGTTTCAAGTTATGCCCAATAAAAAAGAAAATGGAAAATTACAGAATTTAATATTAATGTTGAAATGCATTATTTTTAACCCTAAATAGAATAATTAATCACTGATAATATAAATAATGATAATGGAATTGTATTACATACTTAATCATGGTTATTAGGACCTATTTATAATATAGATTCTTCAAATAGTGTTATTGGAACATATTCTGTTAATTTAGGATTTGAAAGTATGAAAACTGTAATGATAGCATTTTTACCAAATGACTATCAATCATATAGTTTCTGTAGAAAATAATTTAGAATATCATAAAATATTACAGAAATGTAATTTAAAATCGGGTAAGAATATTATCCTAGTGAAAAAATTCGAGGACATGGAGGTATACCACGAGGAACTGATAATACTTCTAATTTATATGGAAATAACTCATAATTTTTAATTGAATTATATAAAGCATTTGGAAAGTTTCATGACACATTATCAGATTGTTTTGTTAATTCAGCTAATTTTGCTATAAACGATAGAGCTTATAATCCAGACAATAAAACAGCTTTATTTGATAAATCTGGAGCTAAACTAAGTGAATACAAATATACATTGAAAAACGTCGACACTGCAAATGGTTTACCTCTATTTCATGAGAATAGATGTGTTGGAAAAGCTGTATATGCTTTAAATTTTGAAACATTGAATGCAGACAAATCAATTATTTCAGGAGTAAACACAATGCAATCAAAACCATTTGAAGTAGTATTTAGAAGTGATTCTTCATAATTTAAAGATTTATCTGGTACAGAAACTAATCCAAACTTTAAAAGATCATCATCTATGTATATCTTTTGCAATTATGATATGTTGGTTCAATTAAAAAAATCAGGAGTACAAGTTTTGGGAAGAGGATGATATATTAACTATATTAATTTATACATATTATAATATATATTTTTTTATAAAAATAATTTTTTGTTAAAAGAACAAATTAATCATTTTTTTTTTAAATAAAACAAATATTCTTATTAAATGAAATAAGAAAATATTATTCTTATAATAACAGAATTATTATTAGCAGCTATATTTTCATTTATAGTTAAGAAACTATATATTATAATAAAATCTCATTTTGAAAATAAGGTTAAAGATATAGTCTATTCAATTTCAAATCTCTAAGAAAAAATTGAATAACAATAATCTTCAATTTAAGGCGTATTAATATATTAATCATATACTATTATATATAATATATTTTAAAAAATTAATAATTTATAAATAATAAAAGTTATAATTCGATAAATCATAATAAATATGGCTAGAAGGAAAAAAATCTCAAAACAATGGATGAAATATGTGAGATCATTCAAAAAATCAGGTGGAAGAAGAAAAAAAAGAAGAGGACATAAAAAAAAAACTCTTTCATATATTTCTACTTTATGATATATATAATTGTTTATATAATTTATAATTGTATTCATTAATTGTAATATTAATAAAATATTTTTTCTAAAAAATTGAAATAAAAAAATTTTTACTCTAATCAATGTATAAAAGAGATACAACATACAAAAAACAATATATATATGTATCAGGTACATCTGATGTAGATATTAATCTAACCTCATTAGGTATAGATTCACAATGTTCAAAAGCTAGAATAATAGAAGGAACATATTAAATTACATCTAATGTAAACCCTATTATGTCATCGCCATGTTTATATGTTATATGTCCTCAAGCAAAATCAAATTCATACTTTGTCAAACAAAATTATTTTTTAGTTTAAAATTAACCTACATTATCAAATACTTTCGCAGATGAATCATATATCATAGGTGTACTACATCCTGAATATTATAGCAATCAAAACAAAAAATTTCATTGTAAAAAATAACCTTTTTTTTAATTAAACTCCTCTTAATTAAATTTAAGCATTGCATACACATCAACATAATAATTCGATGAAGGAACTGATTTTGAGCTACAAGATTTAAAATTCAATCATCCTCTTATAAATATCACAAATACACAACCCACTTTACGTCAATCCATAGGATATTCTTTATGCATTGAAATTATATCTCAATGATTTATTAATTATATATATATATTACATATAACACAATTTATAATATAATATATTAACTTTAAAAAATTTTTAAATTTAATAAAATATGGAATATAATACATATAAATCTCATCATATATACGTCTATATGGATGCTAAAGCTTAAATCAATTTAATCGATTATGGAATAACAAAACACAAATCTAAAATTAGATTAGTCGATGGCTATTTTAATAATCAAGCCACTTCATTATCCAATGGAGGATATCATAATTAAAAAGCCTTATATATATTATCAAATAGCATATAAAATAACTCTTTCTTCCATTTTGAACCAAGTACAACATGGTCACCAAGCAGTTCTAATTAATACGATATATAAAATAAAAACTACTCTGATGAAATAAGCATATTAGGAAGATTAGATATGCAATCAATCGATACATATTCTTCTAGTTCATCCTCCATGATTTACAATTGCCAAAAAAAATAACACTGGTGTTAGTTAAGAGATCATACCCTAAAATTATAAATTGGAATAGTCGCTGATAATAATCAACCAACACCACCAACAAATCTCCAATCAGAAAATATATTACCCGTCCCCATATTATTTGTGAAAAACGAAGGATTTAAATAATTGGGAGCTGGTGTAAATTATAATGGAATTCATTTACATTTTGAAATTAGAGAATATATATGAAAAAATTTATTAAATTATTCAAACTTTATATCAAAATTCATATACACACCCTGTAATATTTATTTGTTATATATAATTATGTAAATTTAATATAAAAGTTCAAATCTCATTAATAACATAAAAATATTACTTATAATATTCATAAAATATCTTTGACTATGAAGATTGGTATCTTTTTCCCTTGTTTTTGGGGTATGGATATGCTATACACACTCCTTTTCT